>Ga0207646_10002410_pt1 | contig 22066 bp, 21 predicted proteins | sample KBSK5502metaG_FD_184343 | JGI IMG/M metagenome (GOLD analysis project Ga0207646, IMG submission 184343) | Corn, switchgrass and miscanthus rhizosphere microbial communities from Kellogg Biological Station, Michigan, USA - KBS K5-50-2 metaG... | ecosystem: Host-associated > Plants > Roots >... | reverse complement strand
GATTTTCGCGGCGGGCACCGATCGCACTCTGCGGGCAATCGATTTCACGACGCCAGGCACTCCGATCGACATCTTCCGCGACGAAGTGCCGGCGAGCGGCGGCACGATCAATCGCCTCAACGCGCTCGTCACCGGCAGCGGCCGCCTCTACGCCGGCGCAGGCGACGCCGGCATCGTGCCATACGACATCAGCTTCTTGTCCGCTCCCTTTCCGATGCGCAGCTATCCATTCAGCAATGCTTCGTCCGTGGTCTCGACCGGAACGAACTTCTACGTCGGCCGCACGAACGGCATCAGCGAGTTCTCGCAATCGCCGGTGCCCAAGCGCTCCTGGGACGGAAGCCGAAGCGATGCCGTGCAGGACGGCGACGTTGCGACCAATTTTCTTCTGAGCTCGTCAGGAGCGACGATCACGCTCTGGACACTGGCCCCGACGATTCCGCAGACGGTAGCCAGCGCGACGCTGCGCACTTCGGTAGTCGATGCGGTACTGATCGGAACGACCGCGTACGCGGTGCTCAGCGATCGCACCCTCTGGACAGCCGACATGGCGCAGGTGCAACCGGTTCCGCAGCAGATCGCCACGCCTAACATTCGCCCGGGGTCTATCGCGCGTTCCGGCAATGCCATCGCCATCTCCGATACGCGGTCGGACGGAACGACGCTGATCGCGTACTACGCCGCCGCTGATTTCACCGCCGATCCGAAGACGGCCACCGTGCAGGGGCTCGCGACCAGCGGCGTGACGCTGACCAATGCAACCGCCGCGGTCCAAACATTTCGTGGAATCACGCTCATCGATTTCAACTCGACGATCACGGGCGTGCTTCCGCAATCGAACACCAGGGTGGCGCGGCAACTCTTCATCTCCGGTTTGATGCTGTTCGAGCTCACCGATACCAGCGTCATGATCTGGAATCTGCTGTCGCAGAAAGTCGACCTCGAGTTGATGCTTCCCGATCAGCCTCTCGCAATGCATGCCGCGCCGCAGTCGACGGCGCTCGACATCGTCACCGCCAGCAGCGTGATCGCGATTGCCCTCGACCGCACCGCGCGCACGCCGGCGGCCATCAGCGCGCCAAACGGCAATGCGTTCTACAAGAGAGTGCTGGCATCGCGCGGCCACATCGATCTGTTCGACGGCCAATCGGTCGATATCTTCAGCGATGCGCTGCACTACATCGGATCGGTGAAGGCTGCCGGCCTGCTCGATGTCGCCGCCGGCGACAACGGCCTGTTCACGCTGAGTAACAACCTGTCCGTCGCCGCCTACACGCCCGACGGCGTTCCACTTTCGACGGCCATGATCTCCGAAGGGGCGGACGCCCAGCCGCTGTCGATCAATGTGGTCAACGGCGCGGTGTGGGCGTCGATTGTTCGCGGGTGCACTTCCGGCGCGTGTGAGAAAAAGACTATTATTTTTAATAACAATTTATCACAAACAATTTCTTTGACGGGCGCGATCACGGACGTGGTGACCAGCGGCACCCGCGCATACGCGATCACCGACCTGCCGAATGAGATCCGCGTGATCGATGTCAGCGACCCATTCCATCCCGTCACGATTGCAAGCCGCGCCGCCGAAGGAACACCGGTATCCATCGCCTACTCGAACGGCACCATCTACGTCCTCGGCAACACGCTTGCTTCTTACAGTGAAAACGGTCTCGCCAAGATTGGCGACATCCTCGGGCCTTACGCGTCGGACGGCACCGTGACCTTTGTCGATCAGCATGTGCGCATCAACGGAAGCTGCGCGATCATCACCGGTCGCTCGTTCGGGCCGCAGCTCTTCAACCTGCCGCAGTGGACGCCGGCAACGTCGTTCGGAACGCCGTCCGCCGCGCGAGCGATCGCCGCACAGCCGGGAACGTTCTACGTTCTGACCGATCACTCGCTCGAGATCTGGTCGTCGGCGCCGCTGCCGAAGCCTGCGCGGCGCGCGCCGGGGCGATAATGTCATTCCGACCCTGAGCGAAGCGAAGGGGAGGAAACGGTGTGGGCGGGTGGCGCGATAAGGTACCGCACACCCACACCGATCCCTCGCTAACGCTCGGGATGACATCACTATGCCGAAAACCGAATTCACCACCGACGCAAACGCGTACTACATCACTCTGAACGATCCGCCGCTGCACATCCTCGACATCGCGTTGCTGGAGGAGCTGCGCGGCGCGCTCCAACGCGTCGGCAATGATCGTCACTGCCTGATCATCGGCGCCACTGGCGAGAAGGCCTTCTCCGCCGGCGCGAGCGTTCAGGATCACATCGGCGATCGCGTCATCACAATGCTGCAGCGGTTCCACGAATGTTTCCGGATCCTCGCGAAGCTCGACGTCGTGACGGTGGCGCTCGTGAAAGGCGTGGCCCTCGGCGGAGGATGCGAGCTGGCGCTGGCGTGCGATTTCATCCTGGCCTCCGATCGCGCCCGATTCGGTCAGCCCGAAATCAACCTCGGCGTTTTTCCGCCGGTGGCGGCGTACCAGCTCTCGCGGCAGCTCTCGCCGCGCAAGGGACTGGAGATGTTGCTGACCGGCGAACCGGTGGACGCCACCGAGCTTGCCAATGCTGTCTTTCCGGCTGCGGAGTTCGATCGGCGCGCCGAGGAGTGGCTGCAGCGCTTATACAAGCAGAGCGCGTCGTCGCTGCGACTTGCGAAACGCGCGTTCCGCATCGCGCAGAGCGCCGATTTCGATGAGCGCCTGGCCGCGGTCGAACGCCTCTATCTCGAAGAGTTGATGCGGACGAAAGACGCCAACGAAGGGCTGAACGCTTTCATTGAGAAGCGGAAGCCGACGTGGAGCGGACGCTGACTACCGCACGCCGCCCATCATCCGTTTGATCGGCGGGATCAACACGGCGAGAACGACTGCGGCAATCGCGACACTGAGCGCGGCGCTCTGAAAGACCTGAGAGAACGGCCGATTCTCGAGGAATCCGGCCACCCACCCTGCCACGTAGTTGCCGAGCGCCGTCGCCATGAACCAGATGCCCATCATCAGGCCGACAACTCGCGCCGGAGAGAGCTTCGTGACCATGCTCAGACCGACCGGACTGAGACACAGCTCACCGACCATCTGCAGAAAATAAAGCCCGATCAACCACAACGGGCTGACTCGCTGACCACTTTTCTCGTAGATGTGCGCAGCGGGGACGATCAGCGCGAACGAAAGGAAGAGAGCGACAAGGCCGAGTGTGAATTTCACGGGACTGGATGGTTCGTTCTTGCCGAGGCGGATCCAGATCCATGCGAACACCGGCGCGAAAATGATGATGAACGCGGGTTCCACGGACTGGAACCAGCTCGAGGGATATGTGAATCCGAGAATCGTCAACCGCGTGGCGCGATCGGCGAAGAGATTGAGGCTCGATCCGGCCTGCTCGAATCCCGCCCAGAATATCAGCGCGAAGATCGAGAGAATGGTGATCGCTCCGATGCGCATCCAGTCTGTGCGCGTGAACGGGTCTTTCGGCGCGACCACATCCTCGATCGCTCCGGTCTGCGCCGTTTTCCCCTCCGAGCGCGCGACGAGATACTTGCGCCCGGCGACGTATTGAATGAGACCGAGCGTCATGCCGACGCCGGCGGCGGCGAATCCGAGATGCCAATTGCCCGTGAAGATCACTCTTCCCTTGATTTTGAGACCCTGGCCGAGTGCGCCGGTGATCCACGGCGCGATGAATGCGCCGAGGTTGATGCCCATGTAGAAAATCGAGAAGCCCGAGTCACGCCGTGTGTCTTCGGGCGAGTAGAGCGTTCCGACAATTGTGCTGACGTTTGGTTTTAGGAGACCCGTACCGATGATGATCAGTCCGAGGCCGGTGAAGAAGAACGGAAGGCCGGGGACGGCCATGCTGAAATGGCCGCAGGCGATGATGATGCCGCCGACGAACACTGCACGACGATGACCGAGCCATCGGTCGGCGACGAAGCCGCCGGGGATGCCCATCAGGTACACCAGCATCGTGTACAGGCCATAGATCATCGCTGCGCGCTTGGCACCGAATCCAATGCCTGGCTGCTGCGTCGATCCGACCATGTAGAGAAAGAGCAGCGCGCGCATTCCGTAGTAGCTGAAGCGCTCCCACATCTCGGTCATGAATAGCGTGGCCAGGCCGCGCGGATGGCCAAACCACTGCTTTTCGACGGCCGATACCTCTGGCATGCGCGCGTATTATGCACGCCGGATGAATGGTTTGCAGCGCAATGTGCCTCTCGCGCCGCTCACGACCCTCGGCATCGGTGGGCCGGCGAAGTTTTTCGTCGAAGTCACCGACGTCGATCAGATGCGCGAGGCGTTCGAGTGGGCAAAGTCGAAGCGCGAGCCGCTGCTGGTTCTGGCGGGCGGAAGCAACGTGCTGATCGCCGACGAAGGTTTCAACGGTCTGGTCATGCGCCTCTCTCTGCGCGGAATCACCGCGGGAGGTGACGGCGTGATCAAAGTGGCGGCGGGAGAGCCGTGGGACGACATCGTCGCGATGGCAGTCGAAAAACGATGGGCTGGAATCGAATGCCTTTCGGGAATCCCAGGCTCGACGGGCGCCACGCCGATCCAGAACGTCGGCGCTTACGGTCAGGATGTCAGCGAGACCATCACGCAGGTCGAAGTCTTCGACCGCTCGACCGGACGCATCGCAACGTTGAGCAATCGGGATTGTCGCTTCGAATATCGCTCCAGCATCTTCAAGAATGAAGCGAGAGATCGCTACATCGTGCTTTCCGTCACGTTCCGACTTCAGCCCGAAGGCGCGCCGAGTGTGCGCTACCCCGAATTGCAGCGGTTCGTCGGGCAGGCCGCCGATCTACAGCAGGTCCGTGATGCCGTCATCACGATCCGGCGCCGCAAAGGGATGGTCATCGATCCGAACGATCCCGACACGCGGAGCGACGGATCGTTTTTCATGAATCCGATTGTCGCGCCGTCGGCCTTCGAGAAGCTCGGCGACATGCCGCATTTTCCGGCCGGCGAGAATGTGAAGCTTTCGGCGGCCTGGCTGATCGAGAATGCCGGCTTCCAAAAAGGATTCGTGCACGGCAATGTCGGGATTTCATCGAAGCACACGCTGGCGATCATCAATCGCGGCGGAGGGACCGCGCGCGAAGTCCTGGAGCTGGTCGAGATGATTCAGGCTGCGGTTCGCGAGAAGTTCGGCATCGAGCTGCAGCCGGAGCCGAATTTCATCGGCTTTGCGCCATCTGATCGAAAACCCGCTTGACGACCGACAGCGGCACGCTGCGCTCGAGGTATTCCCACACCGCAAGCACGTCCTCCGGATAGCGCGCCAGCTCGCCGCTCATGACGCCGGTCCGGCCGTCGCGAAGAGCAAAGTAGGCGCGGCTGTACCATTTCTGCGCTTCGTCGAAATTTTGCTTGAGGCGTTCGCGTGCGTGCTGGACGAGCAGCACTTGATCGGGCGTGATGTCCGGCTCTGTGCTGACATGTTTCATGACCGGTTTGCCGGCCTTCTCCTGCTCGCGCTCTTCCAGCCGTTTTTTCTTGCGGAAGAGAGAGTCTTCATCCTTCTCGATCACTCCCCGCGCGAGCAGCGTCCGCAGCGCAACAGCAAAACCACCGGAACCCTCATCAAAACGGAGTCCGGAACGGTAGAGATATTTCCCCTGATGGTTGGGCGTTTTGGACAACCGGCTCCAGACCACGAATGCGTGCAGGCTCACCGAGATGTCGTCGCGCTTGAACCAGAACCGCCCCTTGGTTGCAAGCCGCAGCGGCTGCGCGTGCTCGATCTGCGCTCCCTCTTCGGCCATATCGATGAGCGCAACTTCGGCCACGCCAAAGCTGCCGGTCAGCCGCTCGGTCACCAGGAAACGCTCTCTACCGCGAAGATCTTCGACGTCCGGTTCCATCATTTTTCTCTTCGACGTACGGAAGTAGTTTTTCGCGAACCATTTTCGGCACGCTGGTCGGGATGAGCTGTCCCTTCTTTACCGTGACCAGCACGTATTTTCCAGAAGCCACCACGATGTCCTCGCGCTCTTTACGGTGCACTTCGAAATTCAGATGGATCGAGCTCCGTCCGATTTTTCCGAAATACGCTTCCACCACCAGCAGCTCGTCGAGCGTGACGGGATGGAAGAAGTCGCATTCCACGTGCACGCGCGGCAGCCAGATGCCGAGCTCCTCGAACAAAATGCGATAGGAGAGACCGCACGAACGGAACAGCTCCACCTCGGCCAGACCGAAGAAGCGGAGATAGGCCTGGTAGTTGATGATGCCGGCGGCGTCGATGTCCTCCCACCGCACATATTCCTGAACCGAGAACCGCATAGAATCCGTTCGCATGAAACGCACCCTGATTGCATTTCTATTCGCGAGCTCAGTTTTTGCCGCAGATAAACCCTTAGTCATCCGCGCGGCCCGGCTGATCGACGGGCGTGGCGGCAATCCGACTTCGCCGGCGCTCATCGTTGTTCGAGGGAATCGCATCGAGTCGATCGGCGGTGCCGTGCCGCCCGACGCGCAAACAATCGATCTGGGCGACATGACTCTTCTTCCCGGCCTGATCGATGCCCACACACACATTCTGCTGCAGGGCGACATCACATCGGCGGATTACGACGAGCAGCTTTTCCGCGAGTCGATGCCCTACCGCGCGCTGCGCGCCAGCCGCGCCGTCAAGATCGCGCTGGAGCACGGCTTCACTACGCTGCGCGATCTGGAAACCGAAGGCGCGATGTACACCGATGTCGACGTCAAGCGCGCGATCAACAACGGTGTCATTCCCGGTCCGCGATTATTCGTCTCGACGCGCGCGATGTCAGTCACCGGCGGATACGGCCCGAGCGGCTATTCGCCCGAAGTGACGTTCCCGATGGGAGTGCAGATCGTGGATGGCGTCGATGGCGGCCGCAAGGCGGTCCGCGAGCAGATCGCACATGGAGCCGACTGGATCAAGGTTTATGCCGACCGCTCTTACTTCGTGCAGAAGGACGGGACGTTGTCGAGCACTCCGACGTTCACGGCCGAGGAGATGAAGGCGATCGTGGAGGAGTCGCATCGGTTAAGGCATAAGGTCGCGGCCCACGCGATGGCACGTCCGGGCATCGAGAACGCCCTCAACGCCGGCGTCGACTCGATCGAGCACGGCATCGCCATTCCCGACGATCTCGTCGACATGATGGTCGCGAAAGGCATTTATCTCTGCCCCACGTTGACGGTCACGGAGTTTGTCGCACCAGGACGCGGCGGCGTGTGGACAAAGATTCCGCAGTTTCATCACGACTCATTTCAGCGCGCGCTGCGCAAGGGCGTGAAGATCGCGTTCGGCACCGACGCCGGCGGCTTTCCGTGGGATGCCATCAACGAAGCGAAGGAATTCGAATATGAAACGCGCTACGGCATGACGCCCATGCAGGCGATTCAATCCGCCACCCGCGTGGCCTCCGAGCTCCTCGGTATGGGCGATCAGATCGGAACCGTGGAAACCGGGAAGCTCGCCGACATCGTGGCCGTCCCCGGCAATCCACTCGATGACATCACGGCGCTCGAGAGAGTTGGCTTCGTGATGAAAGACGGTCAGGTCTACAAAAGGCCGTGAGTGGAGGACAGCGGCCCTCCGCTGTCAGGACAGCCGAGGGCGGCTGTCCTCCACGTTAACCAAAGTGTCCACCAGCCGTATTAGCGTCCGGTAACACACCTGGAGGCTGTATGGATTCGTCGCCCTTCATTTTCTTCATCCCAATCGTCGCCATCGGCGGCTCGTTCGTAATGGTGATCGCAATTGTCTGGCTCGGCACGCGAAGCAAACAGCGCCGCGCCGAATTGCGCGCCGACGTTCAAATGAAGCTGATCGAAAAGTTCGGCTCCTCCGGCGAATTCGTGAAATTCCTCGAATCGCCTGCCGGTCAGCAGTTTCTGGAGCAGCCAAAGCGGCAGACGCGGGAACGGGCTGTCGGAGCGATCACAGGCGCGCTGGTCTGCACCTTCATCGGACTGGCGTTTCTTGGATGCGCCCTAATTCTTGGCGATCCAGGATTCTACGTCCCGGCATTCATTCTGACCGGAATCGGAATTGCGCTCTTCATCTCGGCCGCGATTTCCTGGAAGCTCGTGAAACGGTGGGAGGGCACACCTCAGCAGCCACTATCATGACCGCCGATGCTCTGATTCTGCAGGCTCCGCTGCTGTTTCGAGCTGAAACGTCGCGGCGAGCGCCGAAGAGACCGATGGACGAGGCGAAATTCGAAGCCTTCTACCGAAAAACAGCCGGACGGCTCTGGTCCTACATTTTTCGGATGACTGGAAACGCCGCCACCGCGGACGATCTCCTTCAGAAGACTTTCTTTCGCTTCCTGCGCAGCAATCCGGCGATCGCGGATGAAAATCATCTGCGCCACTACGTCTACAAAACCGCGACGAATCTGGTCTTCGATCACTTTCGCGAGCGCAAGCGCCATCATGACGTCACGTTTGACGTCGCGGCCAGCCCTTCGGCCGGTGTGGACTTGCGCCACGACATGATGCGAGTCTTCGCGGAGCTGAAGCCGCAGGAGCGCTCGCTTCTGTGGCTGGCGCATGTGGAAGGCGCTTCGCACGAGGAGATCGCCGACGCCATCGGGGTCAAGGCGAAAAGCGTCCGGGTCATGCTTTTTCGCGCGCGCAAGCGGCTTGCGGGAATCCTCACGCAGCGCGGGCTCGCGCCCGAGGTTCGCCATGTCTGATCGCGATCCGTACGAAGTCGAAATCGACGCCTGGATGCAGCAATTCGCTAGGATGGATGACCGTCGCGGTCCGCTCCCCGATGCCAGCACGTTGTGGGTCAAGGCGAAGCTGATGCAATCGGCGGCCGCCATGGAGCGGGCCGGGCGGCCGATCACGCGAGTGCAAATCGCGGCCTATCTCTGCGTGGCGGGCGGGTGGGCGGCGCTGGTGACCTGGAAGTGGAGCGCGCTCAACGCCTGGCTCAACAGCTTGAAACCGGCGCACATCATCCTGGGCGCCGCCGGCGCGCAGACCGCGAATTCGCTCTCGCTCACGTTCCTGATGGCACTCATCGCGCTGGCTTCAGTGACGGTCATGCTGGCGTTCCACACCATCCTCGCCGAGGAATGATCGTCATCCTGACCCTGAGCGTCGCGAAGGGGAAGAATCTCTGTTCACGAGATTCTTCGCCGTCTTCGCGGCTCAGAATGACGCAGAGATCAGCAGCCGCTTATAAGTGTAAAAGTACGGCGCGCGCACGCCGATTCGCTCCAGCAGCCGCTCGCGATAACGCGGCATGAATCGCGGATCGCGGTCATAAAACGTCAGCAGCGTCCCCTTCACCCATTCGATGACATCTTCGCTCGACGGCAGCACGTGTCCGTAGACTTGCATGCGAACGTGCTGGCGCCGAAAGCCGAGCTCGTAGAGCATGGCAGCGTAGCGCTCGGGCGGCAGGACATGCACCGGCTCGGGTTCCATTCCGAGCTCGCGCGCCACTTCGGCCGCAGTGACGTGCGAGGGGTGATCATCGTTGGCAGGCATCTGAACGGCGAGCTGACCGTTTTTCGTCAGCATGCCCGTCAACCGTCGGAAAAGTTTTTCGTGATCCGAAATCCAGTGCAGCGCGGCGTTGGAGAAGACGAGATCGAATCCTTTCTGATCGAACGATTCGATGGCGGCGTTTTCAAACCGCAACCCGGGCACGGCCGGCGCTTTCGACAACATGGACGCCGAGCTGTCAATGCCGACCGTCTCGCTCGCCTGCAGTCGATCGTGAAGCGCGCGCGTCAGTTCTCCAGTGCCGCACCCGAGATCGACGATCCGCATTTGCGGGCGGGGATCGATGAGCGCGACCAGGTCCCAGAAAGGCTGCGAACGCTCGCTCTTGAATTTTTCGTACTGATCGGGCGACCACGCGCTCAACGCAGATGGTCCCAATTCATGATCGCGTTCATCACCAGCGCATAGCTTCCCTGTGTGTTCTGGCGCCACATCGGATTGCATGCGAAGAGGATGACGTGACCGCGCCCGCGCGGAGCATCGATGACTGCCGGCTTGCCGGCCAGCTCTTCGCCGCCCTCGAGCATTCCGGACATCAAAAGCTGATCGGCTTTCTTGTTGAACGCCACGATCACGCGCGGACGATCCTCCGGCCGCGGCATCGCGAAGTCGGAGTTTCCGGGCAGATCTTCCGGCGGCTGAAAGCCTTCCTCGCCCGGCGCAGGCTTCGGCCGATCGGGCAGCGGAACAAACGGACGTCCCTGCGGCACATCGGGATCTGTCTTCGTCCCTCGGCCGCTCGGGCGCGATTCGGGAGGCGTCTCAGGCGTCAGGCCGACGCGAAAGATCGGCGAGGCGGAAAAGTATAACGGTATTGTTTCATCATATCCTGTAACGATCGGACTCTTCTTGTCGCTGACCGCGGCGGAGAGAATCGTTCCCGGCGCGCGCAGTTTCTGCGACGGCACCACGCGAACCCATCGCGCAATCCCGTAATCCGCCGCCCACACCGATGTGTCGCGGGCGGTGATCAGCAGGCCGCCGTCTTCAACGAATCGCGTGACGTTCTCGACTCCGGCGAGACCGAGGCCGGGGCGGATGTCGTCGGTCTGATCGACGGCCAGATTCGGGGTGAGCGTCGTCTTCTTCCACGGCAAGGGCGGGCCGGGCGGCAGACCGTTGACGATCTCCTGCGATGAATTACTGCCGCCCGTCGGCGGAAAGAGGATGACATCGAACTTCTCGCGCAGATTCGGCGTGTGCGCTGCGTCCTGCGTCGAGATGTACGTGTATGGGACCCCCATGCTCTCGAGCGCCAGGCGCCACCACCCTTCATCCTGAGTGCGCAGCCACGTGTGCATCAGCGCGATGCGCGGCTTCTTGCTATTGCCATCGGCCCAGTACGCGCGGAAAAAATCTGTATCGGCGTTGTTGGTGGCCGGACGTGGCGTCGGCTCTCCAGCCGGCGCATCCCACGCGTGCATCGGGACTTTCAGCACGTCGGGATTCGCGACGCGCTTGAAGTCGACGTTCTTCAGGTAGCCGAGGGTCCAACCGGTGTCGTCGTAGACCTTCTCGTCGCTGCGCACGTACTGCACGTCGAGCATCGTGTCGGCGAGCCGGCTGTAGGGCTGATCCATGCGCACGATGTATGAGCCTTTCGCGAAGTTGACCGCTTTGGGCTCTTCTTTCGGTTTGTTTTCATCGGTTGCGGGCGCCGGCGGCGGCCAGTTCGTCTTCATCGTGAAGGCGTCATCTGCAACGTTCACTTCCACTCCGTGCGTGCGAAGAAGCGCCATCAGATCGCGAAGTTGTCCCTGGCGTTTTTGGGCTCCATCGAAAACCCAGGCCGCGGGACCTTCGTTGGCGGCCTTCGCCACCGAGCGCTTGCCGAGAAGATAGAACTGTTCGAGGAAATGGTGGCGGCGCTCGGCCATGTCGGAAAGCGCGAGAAGCAGTCCACTCTGCTGATAATTGACGTTGTTGCGCAGCGACCACTTGACTGTGGGCAGCGGGGGATTTGTGCGATACCACTCGCGATCGCTCTGCACGCGCACGACGCGATTCTCCGTCGATGGAAATCGATTTCCGAACGTCTCGTAGAACCGGCCGATGGTGTTGTGTCCCATCCCGGTCCAGAACATGTAGTTCGGCGCCCACCCGTCGTAGAAACCCCACGTCCACACGCCCGGCACGCCGCGGCGCGTCATCTCCTGCACCTCGTGCCACGCCATGCGATGCCACTCGTCGACCATGATCGGATCGAGCGAGGCGTTATACGGACCGGTGCCGGTCGAGATGTACATGAACGGCACCGACTCGTGCAGATCGTGGATGACCTGCGGATGAAAGTCGAAGTAGGCCCTGAGTACGTTGCGACTGAGGGCCAGCGCCAGGCCCATGTGGTCGCGATTGTTGTCGTGCGCGACGTAATGTCCCCAATACACCAGCGGCGGAGTCGGTGGTTTCGGATTCTGCAGCCTATAGCGCGCGAGATCGACCTGCCGGTCGCGGCCGTCCACCTCGAGCACCGGCGTCGTCAGAAAGATGACGTTGTCGCGGATGTTGCGAATCATCGGCGTGTCTTCGACCGCCAGCCGGTAGACGAGCTCCATCAGCATCTCGGGACTGCCGGTCTCCGGCGAGTGCATCGCGCCGGTGGCGTAGTACAACGCTTTTCCATCAGCGATCAGGCGCGCCGCTTCGTCATCCGAGATTTTTCGAGGGTCGGATAGCCGGCGCGTGATGTCCTTGTAGCGATCGAGACTAGCGATGTTCTGCTCGCTCGACACCGCGACCAGCAACATCTCGCGGCCTTCTTCGCTGTTGCCGATGCTGAAGACTTTGACGCGCGGCGTGGCAGATTCCAGCGCGCGCATGTAGCGATAGACATCTTCGGCGTATGTCAGATGATTCTCAGCCCCGGCGATGTAGCCGAGGAATTGAAGCGGCGTCGGGACGCGGGCGGAGGCTGGAAGATGATCGACCAGCTCGGTGGAGAACTGCGGGCCGGTGGTGAACTGCCGGATCTGTTTCGTGTATTCCGCGTCATCTGCGGCCCGCAGCGATGCGGCGATCAAAACGATGAGTGCGAATTTTTTCGTCATGCGATCATCCCATTCCTCAAAATATCGGCGATCTCCTTGACCATCTCCATCGAGTCCTTTCCGAAAGGCCGCGGGACGCCAAAGAGGATTTCGAGCGAGAAGTAGTTGAAGAAGAAGCGTGCGGTCATCAGCAGCGCCAGCATCGGCGAGACGCCCGGACGCAAGCGCGATCGGATCTCCTGCAACCCGCCGCCTTGCAGCATAGCGGCATAGCGCGGCCCCATCTCGCTGTAAAACTTTTGGATGTGGGTGCCCTCGAACTCGATGACATCGACGTAGATGAGCGCGATGTATTGACGAAACTCCATGATGCTGTCGCGCGCGGCCAGCCCGAGCTGCTCGAGATTGTCGGGAAAACGCCCGGAAGCCAGCGCGCGCGTGTAGGGATAGCGCTTGCTTTCTGTGATCGACCAGAACTCATCGATCAGCGTCCGGAAGATCGCTTCTTTGTCGGGAAAATGGTGATAGAGATTGCCGGTGGATACGTCCGCGCCATCGGCGATCTCGCGGACGGTGGTGGCCCGATATCCTCGATGCGAAAAAAGCTGGAGGGCGGCGTCCAGGACCTGACGGCGACTTTGCTCCGAGCGGGCCTGACGCAGCATGCGAGCGGAAGGCTAATACAGATGAATGCAGAACGCAGAATGCAGAATGTTGAATGAAGAAAGTTCTTAATTCTGCCTTCTGCCTTCTGCCTTTATAATCTCCTATGCCTCCCTCACTCAGTGCCGCTGACACCGCCTGGCTTCTGATCGCCACCGCCCTCGTCCTGATGATGACCCCCGCCCTCGGCTTCTTTTACGGCGGGATGGTCCGCGCCAAGAACGCGCTCAACACGCTGATGATGAGCTTTTCCGCGCTCGGCTTCGTCGGCCTGACGTGGGCCTTCTTCGGCTATTCCATCGCGTTCGGGCACACATCGCGATGGTGCGGAGGAAGCGAATTCTTCTTCCTCCGCGGCGTCGGACTCGACGCCCAGGGAACGATTCCGCACGTTCTCTTCTTCGCCTATCAGGGAACGTTCGCGATCATCACCGCCGCCCTGATCTCCGGCGCCATCGTGGAAAGAATGCGATTCGGTCCCTACGTGGCATTCGTCGCGCTCTGGTCATTGATCGTTTACGCGCCGATCGCACACTGGGTTTGGGGCGGCGGGTGGTTGGGAAAACTCGGAGCGCTGGACTTCGCCGGCGGCACGGTGGTGCACATCAACGCGGCTTCGGCCGCGATCGTCTGCGCGACGGTGGTTGGCGCGCGGAAAGATTATGCGCGCCAGGCCATCCTCCCTCAGAACGTTCCGTTCACGCTTCTCGGCGCCGGGCTGTTGTGGCTCGGGTGGTTTGGCTTCAACGCCGGCAGCGCGCTGGGCGCCAATCGGTCGGCGGCGCTGGCATTCGTCAACACCATGCTCGCTCCGATCGCGACTCTGGTCGTATGGAACATGATGGATCTCGCGCGGACGAAGAAGGCGACCGCCATCGGCGCGGCGACGGGAATCGTGGTCGGACTGGTGGCGATCACTCCCGCCGCCGGTTTCATCAGCCCGATCTCCGCAATCATCCTCGGCGCGATCGCAGCCGTGCCGAGCTACTTCGCGCTGCTCTACCGCGCGCAAACGCGTCTCGATGACTCGCTCGATGTCGTGGCCGCCCATGGCGTGGGCGGCATCGTCGGCGCGCTGCTCACCGGCGTGCTGGCCCAGAAAACGTGGAACGGCGGGACCGGCAACGGCGCGCTCTTCGGCGACTGGCGCCAGCTCGGAGTGCAGGCCATCGCCATATTGGCCACCATCATCTACAGCGTGGTCGGAACGTTCGTCATCGTGAAAGTGCTCTCGCTCGTGACTTCGCTTCGCACGGAGGCGCGCGAAGAAGGTCTGGGGCTGGACTTCACGCAGCACGGCGAAGAGGCCTACAGCCGCGGCGAAGGCGCCATTCTTTTGCTCGACGGGAGGAGCGAATGACTTTGGAGTGCGGCGGCTTGCCGCCGCTTTCAAAGCGGTGCCAAGGCACCGCACTCCAAAGGCGGAGGACTGAATGAAACTCGTGGTGGCGATCATCCGGCCGGAGCAATTGCATCCCGTGCTCGAGGCGTTGTTCCGCGCGAAGGTGGCGGGCCTCACGATCAGCCGCGTGCAGGGACACGGCGGCGAGATCGAGCGCGTCGAGACCTATCGCGGCACGACCGTCAAGATGGAGCTGACCGACAAAGTACGGCTCGACATCGGCGTTTCCGATCACTTCGTAGAGCCGACCGTCAAGGCGATCATCGAAGGCGCGCGCACCGGCGACGTCGGCGACGGCAAGATTTTCGTGCTGCCGGTGGAGCACGTGTATCGCATCCGCACCGGTGAATTGGATCGCGCGGCAGTGACACCGGTGGGAGTGCCTCCGGACTAGTTCCTGGGTTACTGGGTTGCTAGGTTGCTGGGTTGCTCGGTAGGGTTGCAACGTGACACTCAGAAACCGAGCAACTGAGCAACCCAGCAACCATCACGATCCCTACGCGGCGCTCCGCTTCGCAGATTTCCGCCGGCTGATCCTGGCCTACGGAACGACGACTGTCGCTCGCGAGGCCCAGATCGTCGTCGTTGGATGGCAAATCTTCGCGATCACGAACGATCCCCTTTCGCTCGGCCTGATCGGACTGGCCGAAGCACTGCCGTTCATCGCGGTGGCACTGTATGCCGGCCACATTGCCGATCGCGCCAACCGCAGGACGATCGCGATCGTCGGCACCATCGGCATCGCTTTGTCGGTCGTTGCGCTGCTGGCGTTCACAGTGATGCCTTCCGTGCTCGCGGCACGGCGCGTCTGGCCGATGTACGCAGTGATCTTCGCGAGCGGCATCGCGCGCAGCTTCACGCGTCCGGCGGTCAGCGCCCTCTCTGCGGAGCTGATCCCGCGCGAGCTTTATCCGAGCGCTGTGGCCTGGCGTTCCTCGACCTGGCAGTTCTCCGCGATCCTGGGGCCTGCGCTCGGTGGCTTGCTTTATGGATTTGCCGGGCCGGCGTGGTCGTACGTCGTCGTCCTCATTCTGACGATTGCCTCGATCGCGGCCTTCGCATTGATCGCCTACGAAGCGCAACCGCTGCCGGCCGCTAACCTCGGAGTGAGAGAAAGTCTACAAGCCGGATTGCGCTTTCTGTGGAGCCAGCCTGTGCTTCTCTCGGCGATGACTCTCGACCTCTTCTCGGTTCTCTTCGGCGGCGCGACGGCGCTGTTGCCGGTGTTCGCGAAAATTCTTGGCGTGGGCCCGGAGGGTCTCGGCGTTCTGCGCGCTGCTCCCGCGATCGGTTCGCTGCTGATCGGAATCTACATCGCGCACCGTCCGCCGTTTCGACGGGCCGGGATCACGCTCTTCGCTACCGTGGCGGTCTTCGGTTTGTGCATGATCGCGTTTGCGCTCTCGAGAAACTTCTGGCTCTCATTCGCTCTGCTGACTCTCAGCGGCGTCGCGGACAACATCAGCGTTCTGATTCGGGGAACGCTTCTGCAGACGCTGACGCCGACGGAGCTTCTCGGCCGCGTTTCGGCGGTCAATCAGATCTTCATCGGATCGTCGAACGAGATCGGCGCATTCGAGTCGGGCGTGGCTGCGCGGCTTCTCGGAACCGTGCCGTCCGTGGTTTTCGGCGGAGTGATGACGCTGATCGTGGTGGCGCTGGTTGCGATGTGGTCGCGGCCTCTGCGCCGCATGCGAGAAATCCACACGTAGCGCCGGCTCTCAGCCGGCGTCGAACCGGCTGGAGAGCCGGTTCTACGTTATGTAGATTTTCTTGACGCGCGCGGTAGTGTGGCAATGTGCGCGCAATGCTCCTTCGTCGTCAGCGCCAGCCGCTCGTTCTCGGAAAAGTTCCAGTGCCGGAGCCGGCTGCGGGCCAGATCCTGATCCGGATCGAAGTCTGCGCTGTATGCCGAACCGACCTTCACGTCGTCGATGGCGATCTCAATGAGCCCAAACTTCCGCTGATCGTTGGACATCAGATCGCAGGTGTCGTCGAGCGCGCCGCCGGCAATTTTCGCGAAGGCGATCGCGTCGGCGTTCCCTGGCTTGGCTGGACCGATGGGGTCTGCCGATACTGCACCACCGGCCGCGAAAATCTTTGCGACCGGGCGCGGTTCACGGGCTACACGATCGACGGCGGATACGCGGAGTACTGCGTCGCGGACGCGCGCTACTGCTTTCCGCTGCCCGAAAACTACTCGGCCGAGGAGGCTGCGCCTCTGCTGTGCGCAGGGCTGATCGGCTTTCGTGCGCTCCGGATGGCGGGCGACGCGCGGCGCATCGGCTTCTACGGATTCGGATCGTCGGCGCAAATCCTTGTACAGATTGCGCGCGCGGAAGGCCGGCAGATTTACGCGTTCACCCGCGATGGCGACGCGGCGGGACAGAAGTTCGCGCGCAGCATGGGAGCGGCGTGGGCCGGCGGATCGAGCCAAACGCCGCCCGAGCCGCTCGAAGCGGCGATCATCTTCGCGCCGGTTGGACCGCTGGTCGTCACTGCGCTTCGCAATCTCGTGAAGGGCGGAGTGGTCGTCTGCGCCGGAATTCACATGAGCGACATTCCATCGTTTCCGTACGGGCTGCTGTGGGAAGAGAGGTCGATTCGCTCGGTCGCCAATCTCACACGGCGCGACGGCGAAGAATTCTTCGAGATCGCGCGCAAGACCAAGATCGTTACCCAGCGCCGGATCTTCCCTCTCGAGCAGGCCAATGACGCATTGACCGCTCTACGCGCGGGAGAGATCGTCGGCACGGCAGTAATAGGACTGGGGACTGAGGACTGAGGAAATGAAAGAAAAAGATCCCCTCAGTCCTCAGTCCCCAGTCCTCAGTCCTCTCAAAGGTCGAGGGGCGTCGTGGAATCCGCAGAATCGATTTGAAAAGCTGGAGTACGTCCTCGATGACGAGGCGCCGCCCGAGGAGGGAGTGCCGCGGACGATTTACCTGAGGGATCCGAGCCGCACGGCCATCGCGCACAACGACAGTCCCGACGTCGGCTTCAGCTCCAGCATCAATCCCTATCGCGGCTGCGAACATGGCTGCATCTACTGCTACGCCCGCCCGACCCACGAATACCTCGGCTTCTCCGCCGGACTCGACTTCGAAACCAGAATCGTCGTGAAAGAGGACGCGCCCGAGCTGCTGCGCGAAGAGCTGCTGTCGCCGAAGTGGCAGCCGGAAGTGATCGCCATCAGCGGCGTGACCGATCCCTATCAGCCGATCGAACGAAAGCTCGAGATCACGCGGCGGTGCCTCCAGGTTCTGGCCGAATTTCGAAATCCGGTCGCGATCATCACGAAGAATCATCTCGTGACGCGCGACATCGATGTTCTGTCGGAGCTGGCGCGCTACGACGCGATTTCTGTGGCGGTTTCGGTGACGACCCTGGACGCCAGGCTCGCGAACATCATGGAGCCTCGAACGACGACGCCGGAGCTTCGGCTCGATGCTATCAAAATGATATCAAGCGCCGGAATCCCGACCACCGTCATGGTCGCCCCCGTGATTCCGGCGATCACAGATCATGAGATGCCGGCCATCCTCCGCGCGGCGCGCGAGGCCGGCGCCACTTCGGCCGGCTTCGTGGTACTCCGACTTCCGTGGGCGGTGGCGCCGCTGTTCGAGCGCTGGCTGGAGGAGCACTTCCCGGATCGAAAAGAAAAAGTGCTGAATCGCATTCGCGATTTGCGCGGCGGAAAACTCTATGACCCTCGCTGGCGCATTCGCGGCCGCGGCGAAGGGATCTTCGCGGAGCAGATCGCATCGATCTTCGATGTCACCACTCGCAAGCTCGGCCTCAACGAACGATCGCTCGATCTCTCCACCGAGCACTTCCGCCGCCCGACCGCCCAGCAAGCGCTGTGGTAGCGTCGGGCGTCATGGACGCCAGGAAGATTTTCGAAGGCAAGCACGTCGTCGTCCTCGAACGCCGCGATTGGGAGTTCGTCGAGCGCAAGAGAGCGCGCGAGGCGGTGGCCATCATCGCATTGACCGATGACAACCGGCTGATTCTGACGGAGCAATTTCGCGTGCCGATCAACGCGCGCGTGATCGATCTCCCCGCGGGCCTGATCGAAGACTTCAGCGCGGAAGAGACTGCGCGACGCGAGTTAGAAGAAGAGACCGGCTTTACATGCGAGTCCGTTGCACTGCTCGCCAGCTCGCCCACCTCGCCCGGGATTACATCTGAGATCGTGCACTTCTATCGCGCACGCAGTGTGCGAAGGATCGGGAAAGGCGGTGGGGTGGGATCGGAGGACATCGTGGTGCACACCGTCGCGTTGGGCGAGGCAGAAAAGTGGCTGAATTCGACTGACGCCATGATTGACCTCAAGATCTGGGCTGGCCTATACTTTGCGTTGCAAAGTACTTGATAGGAGCCAAGATGCGATACGCTCTCTTGACCGTTCTGCTTCTGGGATGCGACGGCGTCGCTTTTCATGGAAACTTCACGCCCCTCGCCGACGCCGCCCGCGCCGGCGATGTTGCCCAGGTCCGTTCGCTGATCGCGCACGGCGCCGATCCGAACGAGATCGCCGGCCAAAACAACTGGACCCCGCTGATGCACGCTATCCACAAGGGTCAGATTCATTCGGTGGAAGCGCTGCTCGACGGCGGGGCCGACGTCAACCGCGTCGCCGGCGACGGATTCACGGCGCTGATGATGGCCGCCGGCTATGGCTATACCGACATCGTGGAACTGCTGATCCGCCGCGGCGCGAGCCCACGCCTCGCGGGGGCGGATGGCGTCCGGCCGATTGATCTCGCGGTCACCGGCGTTCCGGACATCGATCGCTTCACACTTTTTCAGTGTCAGACGGACACGATTCGAGCCCTCCGGGCCGCCGACCCGAATATTTCGGTCAGCCCGCGCGCGCTCATATGGGCTCGCACCAAACGCTGCAAGGTCTGACCGCTGCGTCATCCTGAGCCGCGAAGACGGCGAAGGATCTCGTCTGCAGAGATCCTTCCCCTTCGCAATGCTCAGGGTCAGGATGACAAGCGCAGCACGATCTTGCCGAAGTGATCGCCCGCCATCTCGCGGTGCGCCTGAGCCGCCTGCTCGAGCGGAAAAACGCGATGGATGACCGGACGGACGCGCCCCGCGCGTAAATCGTCCCCGAATTGCGCGATGAACTCCGCCACGATCCTGGCCTTCTCGTCCTTCGCCCGCGCGCGCAACGTCGATCCGATGATCTGCTGGCGTTTGTGGAGCAGCAAGCCGACGTCGATTTCCACTTTGTCGCCGCCGCCCATCGAGCCGATGATCACGACCCGCCCGTCCACTGCCAGCGCTGCCAGATCGCGCAGCAGATATGGCGCGCCGATGTGATCGAGGATGATGTTCGCGCCGCGCGCGCGCTGAGCGAAATCCTCCGTTTTGTAATTGATCGCGTCGTCGGCGCCATGCTCGCGGCAGCGTCGCGCCTTTTCGTCGGAGCCGACAGTGACGATCACGCGAAGTCCTTTGATCTTGCCGAGGGTCGTGGCCGCGGTTCCGACGCCGCTGCCGCCGCCGTGGACGAGCAAAGTCTCGCCGCGCCTCGCACGGGCGAGGTCGAACACGGTGAGAAACGCGGTCAGGAAAACTTCCGGGATTGCACCCGCTTCGTCGAATGTCAGCGCCTCCGGAATTCGCATGGCCGAGCCGGCGTCTACCACCACCTCTTCGGCGTAACCACCTCCTGCGAGAAGAGCCATCACGCGATCGCCTGTGCGCCAGCCGGTCACGCCCTTTGCGATCTCGGCGACTTCGCCCGCGCATTCCAGTCCCAGGATCGGCGAAGCGCCGGGAGGGGGCGGATAGTGTCCTTCACGCTGGATCAGATCGGCGCGATTGACCGCCGTGGCACGAACGCGGATGCGAATCGCGCCGTCTACCAGCGGTGGAGAATCCACTTCTCCGATGTGTAGAACATTCGCGTCGCCGTAACGATCGAAGACGATGGCGCGCATTTTCGCCGACGTAGTGTATCTTCACCTTCTTCTATGCCCGCCGAAGCGGTCGCGTGCCGTGGTCTCAAGAAGTACTACTCCGACGTTAAAGCTGTCGACGGACTCGATCTCTTTGTCGGCAACGGCGAATGCTTCGGCCTCCTCGGCCCGAACGGCGCCGGCAAGACCACCACCATCGAGATCCTGGAAGGCCTCACCGTTCCCGATTCCGGGGAAGTGGAAGTCCTCGGACTGACCTGGAAAGAGAACGAGCTCAAGTTGCGCGAGCGCATCGGCATCTCACTTCAGGAAACGCAGCTCAGCGAAAAATTGACGGTGTACGAGACCGTGCGCCTCTTTCGATCGTTCTATCCGTCCGGCCCCGACCCCGATGACCTGATCCGCGACATGTCTCTCGACGAGAAACGCAACGCGCGCGTTGGAAAGTTGTCGGGCGGACAGAAGCAGCGCCTGGCCGCTGCGTGTGCGCTGGTGGGCGATCCCGACATCCTGTTTCTTGACGAGCCGACCACCGGCCTCGATCCGCAGAGCCGGCTGCAGCTTTGGGAAGTGGTGGCGAAGTTTCGCGCAAAGGGTGGAACGGTTCTTCTGACGACGCACTACATGGAAGAGGCGGAGCGGCTGTGCGATCGCGTCGCGATCGTCGATCACGGTCATCTGATCGCGCTCGGCACGCCGAAGGAGCTGATCGCCAAGCTCGAGGCGCCGAACATCATCGAATTCACCAGCGAGCCCGCTCTCCCGCCCGAGACATTTCAGAATCTGCCTGGCTGCCACGGTTGCAACCCGCGCGGCGGCGCATGGCAGTTGCGCGTCGACTCGCTGGCCGAGACGGTGCCGCAACTGATCGCGGCAGTGGAAAAGGCGGGCGCGAAGCTCGTCACGCTCAGCACGCATGCCGCCACCTTGGAAGATCTTTTCGTTTCGCTGACCGGACGGGAGCTGCGCGATGCCTGAGAAAATCCGTCCGGCGATCATCGAGCTCACCAGCGTGCGCACGAAGGAATTCCTGCGCGAGACGGAAGCGATCTTCTGGGTCTTCGGCTTTCCGCTGCTCCTGGCGCTGGCTCTCGGATTTGCGTTCCGCGAAAAGCCGCCAGACCGCATTCCGGTGGCGGTCCTCGCCGGACCGGCAGCGCAACAAGAAGCGGCCGCCCTGGGCAAATCGCCGGCATTGTCGCCGCGGGTGCTGACCGAGGCTGAGGCGCACGATGCGCTGCGCCACGGAAAAGTGTCGCTGGTCGTCGACGCTTCCCATTCGCTCGTCTATCGCTACGATCCGACCAGCCCCGACGGCCGGACCGCGCGGCGCGAAGCCGACGACGCCCTGCAGAGCGCTGCCGGGCGACACAATCCGATGCCCGCGCGCGACGAGTATGTTCACGAGCAGGGTGCGCGCTACATCGACTTCCTGATTCCCGGCCTCCTCGGCATGAACCTGATGGGCACGGGCATGTGGGGCATGGGCTTCACCATCGCGAACGCGCGGATGAAAAAGCTCCTCAAGCGGCTGATCGCCACGCCGATGCGCAAGAGTCAATACGTGATGTCGCA
>Ga0207646_10002409_pt1 | contig 22070 bp, 22 predicted proteins | sample KBSK5502metaG_FD_184343 | JGI IMG/M metagenome (GOLD analysis project Ga0207646, IMG submission 184343) | Corn, switchgrass and miscanthus rhizosphere microbial communities from Kellogg Biological Station, Michigan, USA - KBS K5-50-2 metaG... | ecosystem: Host-associated > Plants > Roots >... | reverse complement strand
CGCCTCGGGAAACTCGAGCGTCTCCGCGAGCTCGTTCGCGACCTTCCGCGCGCGGACCCTGCCGCGCTTTTCGCCTCTCGCCAGGCTCCAGGCCCGCCGGCCGTCCGGCCCCAATCGTTCGGCAACGGCGGCGCCCGGTAGCCCAGCAAGCTGTCCAAGCCTTCGCACCCCGAGCTCCTCCAGCTCCTGCCGGCGCGCGAGATCGACCGGGAGCAGGGTCAGCGGCAGCGGCGCGAGGAAATCGCGCGTCTTACGGTCGGAGACGACCAGGGTCTGCCCTGAGCGTGCAACGTGGGCGGCCGCCAGCGCCGCAAACCTGCGCTCCGCGGCGCCGATGCGCGCATCCCACGCGGCTCCAACCGCGGCGAGCGCCCGCTTCAGCGCCGGCTCGAGGCCGCCGTAGAGGCGCTCGATTCCGCGCGTCTCGAAGTAGACGCAGCCGAGAGCGGCGGCTTCGACCGCGAAGCCGGAGTCCTCCAGCCGCTTCAAGAGCTGCTCCCATTCGTGTTCCGCGGTCGCCGGATCCTGCTCGACCAGCGCAAGGTCGGGGCAGAGCGAGAGCGCCTCCCCGAGCCGCATCCCCGGCTGCACGCCGGCGGCCTCGGCGGCCGCCGTGACAGGCCCCAGCACGGGCTCCTCCCCAGGCCCCGGGCCGAGCGCAGCAGGCCGAAGCGCGAGCGCAGGCCGCTCCCGCAGCGCCGCCCGCAGCTCGAATCCGGGGATGAGAAGACACGCGATCACTTACGAACGTATGTTCTACACGAACACGCGTTCGGTTGTCAAGGAGATAGGCCCCTTCTGCGCCTGGATGTCGCGTGCTATGGGTTGCGGACGACGACCCTCACGCCCCTCGTTGCCTCGTTGCCCTTCAGGTCCCAGGCTCGGACGATGACCTCGTAGCGGCCGTTGGGGACTTCTCGCGTGTCCCAGAACTCCTGCTTGAACCGCGAGAACGGGCGGAACCAGAGGTGTCCGGTGCAGACGGTCCCTGCCAGGAACACGCATTCCGACATCGGCACGTTCTCGACCGTGCCGGGCGCGTAGTGGACCAGGTACGGCGTCCGCGGAATCTGGTCGCTTTGAAAGGCGATCCGGTTCAGGACGGGGGCATGCGTCGCGAGCGATCTGATCGAGACCGCAACGCGATACGGGTGTAGCCGTGTTTCCCACCGCCGATGCCTTGCGAGCCAGCCGCCGAACGATTGGAGGTCCTCGATCTCGGCGCGGAGCTCGACGCGACTGTAGAGATCCGCCGCCGCGAGCGGGCTGGCGCTGTCTGGGTGCATCAGGTCGATCCGCGGGTGCCAGGGCACCGGCGGTGGCGTGAAGAAGCGGAGGGCGCGGATCACCGGCGGCTCGGTGTCGACATAGGGAAGTAGCTTTCCGCCCGCGTGCAACGGATTCACCCAGATGTGCCGGCCGTCGAGCATCTGCCACTCCGAGAGGTGCACGTGCCACTCACCGAGGCAGGTCCAGCCGATCGGGTCGCCGGCGTGCACCCAGACGTTGTCGGGCACGGTCGGCGAAACGTGCCAGTACGCGAAATGGCCGACCGCCAGACGCCGGTCGGCGCAGGGAGAAGAGTCAACCCGCTCTCTGACGTCTGTCATACCGCTCTCGACCGCATAGACCCGATGGCTGAAGAAGCTGGGGGCGCCCGGATCGGGATCGCGGTCGTTGACGCTGATGTCGATTCCGAAGTGGTAGCCGGCGAGCCCGTTCTCCTCGAGGCCGCGGGGGTCGAGAAAGGAGGAACGGACCGGGTGCTGTTCGTGAACCGGCGCAATCGGCCAACCGTGGTAGTCGTCGGTGTACTGGTAGACGAACCCGCGCGGAAGCGCCCCGGGGACGCCCGGTGCACGGGGCGTCCGCTGCGCTCGCAGCGCGGGAGTCGCGAGCAAGACCGTCAGCGCGAGCAACCCGGCCAATCCCCAAGTACGTGCACGAATCAGTGGCCGTCGCGACCTATCGACGCCGGAGGTCAGAGGCTTACCTCGATCGACCTCATCGCCGCGCTTGTTCCTCGAGCGCCCGCAAGCTCCTCGTCTGAGCCACATTACCGATGATGACAGCGAGAAAACAGGGTGGCGGCCCCTGCGGCGAGACCGCCCCCCTCGGTGGTCAGCTGGGATAGCTTGGCGAGCCCCCGTGTGGAAGGAATCCCTTCCTGAGCTGACTGAAGTAAATATCGGTTCGAGAGCCGGAACCTCTATCCCTCGATTTCGGCAGCGGCGCCTACCATCCGCGTGAGGCGCGGCACAACAGAAAGCGTGTTCTCCTGGGTGCACCAGCGCAGGTCGTCCTCGAGCCCCGGCGGGCCGTACGTACGAGCGTTCACACCCTCCCACGCCGTCGGATACGCGCGTGCGATCGCAGTGGCGGCGACCGCCGCATCCGTCCGTTCGCCCCACAGCAGCCCGACTATTCGGCCGGCGCAATACGCGTCGTCGATCGCGAACGCGCCCTGATAGCCGGCGCAGACGACCGTGACGTCCTCGCCGGGCTCGCGCGCCGCAGCCGCAACGGCGTCGAGGTTGAGCAGGCTGCCGAGCAGGACGTGCTCCGCGTGCGCCGCCGCGGCGAGGGTCGTCCGCGTTCCGTTCGTCGTCGTCAGGATCGCGGTCTCGGCCCGGGGCTCGAGGTAGTCACGCGGCGAGGCGCCGAGCTCGAAGCCCTCGATCGGGACGGCGTCACGCTCGCCGCCGACGACGGCCTCGTCGCCGAGTTGGTCGCGCAGGGCCCTGGCATCGTCGATCTCGCCGCAGCAGAGCACCCGGCGATACCCGGAGGCGAGCGCCTGGGCGATCGTCGAGGTCGCGCGCATCACGTCGACGACGATCGCTACATAGGCCGGTCCGGCTTCGGCCGGAGTGAAGGCGACGTCTATCCGCATGCCGCGTCTACGCTAACGAGACATGGCCGCTGCGATGAGGTGCTACCGGCACCCCGACCGAGAGACGTACATCTCGTGCTCCGAATGTGGCCGGCCGATCTGCACGGAATGCATGACGCCGGCGCCGGTCGGCCAGCGCTGCCCCGAGCATTCCGGCAAGCCGCAGGGTGTCGCGCGGATGTCGCGGGGAATTCGCGGGCTCTCGTCCGGCGGCGGCGTCGGGCTCGTGACGCGGACACTGATCGGAATCAATGTCGCGGTCTTCCTACTCGAGCTCGCCACGGGAGGGAATATCGACGGTGTCGGCAGCAAGATCTTTGAGAAGGGAGCGCTGTTCGGCCCGCTGGTCGCAAGCGGCGACTGGTGGCGCCTGTTCACGGCCGCCTTCCTTCACTACGGCCCGATTCACCTCGGCTTCAACATGTTCTTCCTCTACTGGATCGGCACGCCGGTGGAGCAATACCTCGGCCGGGCGAGATTCCTGCTGGTGTACTTCGCCTCCGGCCTCGCCGGTTCGGCGGGCGCGCTCGTCCTCTCGCCCAACTCGGTCACGGTAGGCGCTTCCGGCGCGATCTTCGGCATTCTCGGCGCCGCGCTCGTTCTCGAGCGCCAAGGCTCCTACGTGCTCGGCGGGAGCGCGATGGGGCTGATCGTGATCAACCTCGCCCTGAGCTTCGTGCTCTCGGGCATCTCGATCGGCGGCCACATCGGCGGCCTGATCGGCGGCGCGGCGTGCATGCTCGCGCTGTCGCGTTTCGGCCGCGGGCACGGAGCATACGGACGCATCGGCGCGATCGGGATCGCCGGTGTCCTCGCAGTCGCTGCGCTCAGCGTCGCAATCGCGTACTGGAAAGTGCGCGGGTACGCCTAGCCGAAGCGCTCGATCAGCTTGACCGAGTCAAGCTTGTCTTTCCAGGCATGGTCGACGCCCGTCCCACCGTTGAGGCGGTCGGCGAAGCCGTCCCAAGCCCAGATCGTGTCTCGGCCCGGCCCGCCGTAGACGGTGTCGTTGCCGGCGTCGCCCTGGAGCTTGTCGTTCCCGGGCCCGCCGTAGAGGACGTCGTTGCCGTCGCCGCCGTTCAGCTGGTCGGCGCCCGGCCCTCCGATCAGGACGTCATTCCCGCCCTCGCCGTCGATCCTATCGTTGCCGCCGAGGCCGCAGATCACGTCCCGTCCGGGCGTGCCGAAGAGGATGTCAGGCCCACTCGTACCCGTGATCGTGCACCCCTGCGCCCGGAATGTCGCGGCGTGCACCCTCGTCGCAGCGAACAGGGCCAGCGAGGCGAACATCGCCGCCAGTGTCCTGAGTCGATTCGCGTCGCGCGGGGTCACGGTCGAGACCTCCTGGACTTCCGGCGTGGCCGCGGCGCCGAGCTGGTCTTTCGACGCCTTGATCGGCGTTTGCGGCCTTCGCGACGATCCCTCGGCGTAGTGAAATCTCTAGGCCGCGGCGCGAATCGCCGCCAGCGCTTGCTCCGCCGCCGCAGTGCGCGTCGAAGCGAAGGCCGGAGGCGTCGGCGCGCCGCTTGCAGCGTCAGTGGGGCGCCAGGCCGCCTCCCAACCTCCCGCCCGTTGCCTGAACGCAAGCGTGTAGCCGCGTTCGAGCGCGACGTCGACGATCTCCGTCACCCGGTCGTCGTAGCGATCACCGTCACACATCAGCCCAAGGTACGACCCGCGTCAGACGGCATCGAAAGCTCGACACGCCGGGCGGCTCCTGATCGGGAGGGGGGAATTGAATCCCCGCGCAACCCCCGTCACACTTGAACGATGCGCCGGGCGCTGCTCCTCGTCCTCGCCGTGGTGATCGTCGCTCCGGCGGCTTCGGCGAGGCCGTACCTCGGCGTCCTCGGCGCGAAGTCGCGCTTCCAGGCGCTGACCGGACAGCGCTCCACGGTCGGCCACGTCATCATCGGTTGGAACCAGGGTTACCGCTGGGGCCGGCCCCTGTCCGCGCTGATCCCCCAATACGGCCCGATGCCGATGCTGGGGATCGGCACCTCGTCTTATCCGAGCATGCGCGAAGTGATCACGCCCCGCGCGATCGCGCTCGGACAAGGAGATGCTTACCTCTACGCCCTGAACCGGGCGATCTCTCAGTGGGCTCGGCCGATCTACCTGCGCCCGTTCGGTGAGATGAACGGCCACTGGAACGCCTACTGCGCGTACACGGCGAGCGGCCACGCGAAGGGCGGCTCACACACCGCGGCGTGGTTTCGGAAGGCGTTTGCGCGCGTCTACCTGCTCGCGCATGGAGGCCCGGCGATCACGGTAAACGCACGGCTGCGGCGACTCGGCTTGCCGCCAATTCGCGCCGACCTGGCGCCGAACCCGTACCCGACACTTCGGGTGATCTGGAACCCACAGGCCGAAGGGAGCCCTAACGTGCCCGGCAACGAGCCGCAGGCCTATTACCCCGGCGATCGTTATGTCGACGTCGTCGGCAACGACATCTACGACATCGGCTTCCGCCCGCAGTGGGCGGCGAACGATCGCCTGTACCGTGCGCACCCGTCGAAGCCGTACGCGTTTCCGGAGTGGGGCTTGTGGGGGATCGACGACCCGGCGTTCATCCGAACGATGGCGAAATTCGTGAACACCCATCGCCGCGTCGAGCTGCTCGCTTGGTTCAACGGCCCGGCATCCGGTGGCACCTTCGACATAGCCACCAAGCCGCGCAGCCGCGCCGCCTACCGGGCGGTGATCACGCCGCTCGGGCGCTAGCCGCCCGCGGCGACGTACGCCGCGCCCTGCTCCGCGAGCGCGGCCTGCGCGGCGGCGAGCCGCGCCAGCGGGACGCGATAGGGCGAGCAGCTGACGTAGTTCAGGCCGAGGACGTGGCAGAACGCGACGCTGGCGGGCTCGCCGCCGTGCTCGCCGCAGATGCCCATCTTGATGTTTTCTTTCGTCGAACGGCCGCGCTCGACCGCGATCCGCATCAGGTCGCCCACCCCGCTTTGGTCGAGCGTCTCGAACGGGTTCCGCTCGAGCACGCCGTCCTCGAGATAGCGCGTCAGGAACTTGCCCTCCGCGTCGTCGCGCGAGAACCCAAGGGTGGTCTGGGTGAGATCGTTCGTGCCGAAGGAGAAGAAGTCGGCGTGCTCGGCGATCTCGTCGGCGCGGATGCAGGCCCGCGGAAGCTCGATCATCGTCCCGACGAGGTACGCGACCTCCTCGCTCTCCTCGTTGGCCGTCGCAATCGTGATCGCGCGGAGCCGGTGCAGCTCCTCGGCGAAGCCGACGAGCGGATGCATGATCTCGACGAGCGGTGCCTCGCCGGTCCGTTCCTCGACCGCAACAGCGGCGCGAATGATCGCGCGCACCTGCATCTCGTAGATCTCGGGCCAGAGTAGACCGAGCCGGCACCCGCGCGTGCCGAGCATCGGGTTCGACTCCTGGAGCGACTTGATCCGGTCGCGCATGCGCTCGTCCGTCGCCTCCTCGAGCGGGGGTAGGAACTCGTGCAGGGGCGGGTCGAGGAGACGAATCGTCACGGGCAAGCCCGCCATCGCCTCGAAGATCCCCTCGAAGTCGGACTGCTGCATCGGCAGCAGCTTGTCCAGAGCGTCCCGCCGCTCGTCCTCGCCGGAGGCCATGATCATCTCGCGGACCGTCGGCAGCCGTTCCTCCGCCATGAACATGTGCTCGGTCCGGCAGAGGCCGATCCCCTGGGCCCCGAACTCGCGCGCCTTTGCCGCATCGTCGGGGGTGTCCGCATTCGCCCGTACCTGCAACCTGCGGTGCTCGTCCGCCCAGCCGAGGATTGTCTCGAAGTCTTCGTTGATCTGCGGCGACACGAGCTCGACTGGGCCGGCGATCACGATCCCGCTAGTGCCATCGATCGTGATCGTGTCGCCTTCGGCCAGCTCGCGCTTGCCGATCCGGACACGGTGGTTCTCGGGGTCGATGCTCAGCTCCTCGCAGCCGGCGACGCACGGCTTGCCCATTCCGCGGGCGACCACCGCCGCGTGTGAGGTCATGCCGCCGTGCGCGGTCAGGATTCCCTGTGCGACGATCATTCCGTGGATGTCGTCGGGCGAGGTTTCCCAGCCGACGAGGATGACGGGCTCGGTCTCGCCCTGTTGGGCGGCCGTGTCCGCGTCGAGCACGATCTTGCCGGACGCGGCCCCCGGAGAGGCGTTCAGGCCCTTCGCAGCGACTTCGTATTCGGCGCCTGGATCGAGCATCGGGTGCAGGAGCTGGTCGAGCTGGGCCGGGTCGATGCGGGCGACGGCGTCCTCCTTGGAGATCAGGCCCTCGTCGACCATCTCGACGGCTGCCTTCAAGGCCGCCGCGGCGGTCCGTTTCGCAGCGCGGGTCTGCAGCAGATAGAGGCGGTCGTCCTCGACCGTGAACTCGATGTCCTGCATGTCTCGGTAGTGCTCTTCAAGCCGTCGCATCGTCTCGAGCAGCTGCTCGAACGCCTCCGGCAAGCGATCTTTCATCGCCTGAAGCGGCTGCGGCGTCCTGATACCGGCGACGACGTCCTCGCCCTGCGCGTTCGCGAGGAACTCGCCGTAGAGGCCCGCTTCGCCGGTCGACGGATCGCGCGTGAAGGCAACGCCGGTCCCCGACCGGGCGCCCTTGTTGCCGAAGACCATCTGCACGACGTTCACGGCCGTGCCGAGATCGTCGGGGATGCGATGTGCGCGCCGGTAGACCTGCGCGCGTGGAGTGTCCCAGGAGTCGAAGACGGCGCGCACGGCCCGGCCGAGCTGCTCCCGGGCGTCCTGCGGGAACGAGCTGCCGGTCTCCTGCTCGTAAAGCCCCTTGAAGGTTGCGACCACCTGTTTCAGGTCATCAGGCGAGAGATCGACATCCTGATTCGCTCCGCGGCTCTTCTTGAGCTGGGCAAGGGCCTGCTCGAAGCGGTCGGCGTCGATCCCGTCGACGACCTCGCCGTACATCTGTATCAGCCGCCGGTAGGAGTCCTGGGCGAACCGCTCGTTCCCGGTTGTCGCGCCGAGGCCGTCGACGGCGTCGTCGTTGAGGCCGAGGTTGAGGATCGTGTCCATCATCCCCGGCATCGAGACCGCGGCTCCCGAGCGCACCGAGACGAGCAGCGGGTCGCCGGCGTCGCCGAAGCGCTTGCCGGTCCTTTCCTCGAGCGCGGCAAGATGCTCGTCGATCTCGGCCTCGAGGCCTTCCGGAAGCTCCTTCGTCCGCAAGTAGTCTCGAGACGCGTCCGTCGTGATCGTGAAGCCGGCCGGAACGGGGATCCCGAGCGCAGTCATCTCGGCGAGGCCGACGCCCTTTCCGCCGAGGAGCTCCTTGCCCCCCTCGGCCGATTCGTCGAAGTCGAAGACGTAGCGCCCGCTCACCGTGCGGTGAATCTTCCCATGAGCAGCGGGACTACGCTTTGCGCGTGTCGCTGAGCGACCAGTGGCAACGCCACGCCGCCGACTGGACGCGCTAGGCCGCGCGTGGCGCCGACCCGTCGCTCGACGTGAGGCAAGCAGATGCGGCGGCGCTTCCGGTCGAGGACGGCGCGAGCGATCTCGTCGTCTCGTTCATGGTGCTGATGAACGTGGACGACATGGAGGGCGTTGTGCGCGAGGCCGCCCGCGTGCTCGAGCCGGGTGGTCGCTTCTGCTGCATCGCCAGGCGGCGCTTGCCGTTCTTCCTGCACCTGCGCGCTGTCAGGTCCTGACCGGCGGCCGGTAGCCGGGACGGCGGCGTGCGCGAAAGTCGGCCAGCCAGGCGAGCGCCCGCGTCGCCATCCAGAACGGTGTGAAGATCACATAGAAGACGAACAGCGCGGCGGCGAGAATCACGCACCACATCACCCAGCGCCAGAGCGGCACGCGAGGTTTGGGCTTCACGCGGTCGTGAGCGCGTCGCCGGCCTCGGCCCGCCGCTGCTCGATCAGCCGGATAACCCGCGCGGCGGTTTCTTCGATCGACAGTTCCGAGATCTCGATCACCGGGCAGCCGAGCCGGCGGTGGATGGCCTCCGCGGCCTCGAGCTCGTCGTAGATCTCGACGAGCTTCGCATACTGGCGGTTGTTCCCGCCGAGGCGTCGCACGCGCTGCCGTCGGATCTCCGCGAGCCGGCCCGCCTCGATCGTGAGGCCGACGATCTTGAGCGGGTCGATCTCGTAGAGCGCGGGAGGCGGCTCGATCCCCTTCACGATCGGGACGTTCGCGGTCTTGTAGCCGAGGTAACCGAGGTACATCGACAGCGGCGTCTTGGACGTCCGCGAGACGCCGACGAGGACGATGTCGGCCTCGTGCAGCCCGCTGCCCATGCCGTCGTCGTACTTGACCGCGAACTCGATCGCGGCCATCCGCTTGAAGTAACCGGAGTCGAGCGGCGGCCGGGCCCCGGGAGTCATCTGCGCGGCCTGGCCGGAGACCCGCGCCACGGCGTCGATCGGGTGGCCGAGGAGATCGCAGTAGTGCAGCCGCGCACGGCGGCAGAGGACGCGCATCTGCTCGCGCAGTTCGGGCTCGACGAGCGTATAGACGACGACAGCGGGGCGTCCCTTCGCGCGCTCGACGGCGAGCCTCAGGTGGTCGACCGTCTCGACGCGTGGGTGCCGGATCTCCTCGAACTCCTGGTCAGGGAACTGAGCCTCGAGCGCGTGCACGAGCCGCGTCGCCGTCTCGCCGGTGGAGTCGGAGACGACGTGGAGCTCGACGGGAGTCTTCGCCATCGGCGCTGAGCGTACCGCGGAATGCCTGCTGTTTTTGCGCTTTTTGCACACGGAAAGCAAACTTGGAACGTGAGCAAGCTGGCGCTCTGCACGTCACTCGTCGTCTTGGTATTCGCGCCGGGAGCCAGCGGACAGCCGCAGACGCAGTTGCCGGGTGTGCTGCTCTCGAAGGGCTTTGTCGGCCTCTACCGACTCGCCCCGAGCGGAGCGATCCAGCGACTCGTCGGCACGGACATCCGCCCGCTGGCGGTTGCGGCCGACGGCACCGCCGCCGGTGTCCGGGCTTCCGACCGCGGTCAGAACGGTCCACTCTTCATCGCTCGGGGTACGACGCGAACAGAGCTCCCGCATTCGAGCGACGGCGTCCACTGTGTGGCGTTCTCGGGCGACGGATCGCTCGCCGCCTACATCAGCGGCAAGGCCGTGCTGACGGAGCCGTCGCCGGGGCTCGTCTACTTCCAGATCGACGGGACGCTCTGGCTTGCCGACGTCGCGCACCCGGAGCAGGCGCGGGCGATCGATTCCAGGACGTTCGCGGTCTCGGAGTGCCCACTGCCCTCGCCGACCGGCCAGAGGTTCGCGTACCTCATCCGGACCACGCCAGGCGTCTGGGAGCTTCGGCTCTACCGCAACGGAGGCGTCGCGACCGTGGCCGACGAGCAGACGCCGATCCCGAGCAACCACGATCGCTCCTTCGCCTGGGCGCCGAATGGGACGCTTGCGTTCATCCGCGTCGACGAGCTCTGGGTCGGCCACCGTCGGATCGCCACCGGGTTGGTTGGGAAGCTCGCTCCCAATCCGAAAGCGCGTCATGGCGAAGCGCTCGACTTCAGCTCCGACGGACGCCTGATCGCGGTCTGTTTCGGCGACAGGACCGCGATCTTCCGGCTGAACGGAGGGCTGGTCCGCGTGGTACACGGCCATCTGATCGATTGGAGCGGCAGCCAGGGCGTGCTCACGATCGGCGACACCAGGCAGGCCGTCGTCGCGTTCTACCGCTATCCGCTTCGCGGCGCGGTCCGCCTGCTCGCCTACCACTTCAAGCTACCCGCGGTCTCCGACCCGGCGGGAGCCTGGTTCGCTTACCCGCTCGCGCAGACGGGCCGTTTCGTCTTCCGGCGGGCGAGTGGATCGCTGCTCCGAGTTGTCCGCCTCCACTCCGTCGCCGCGCCGCTGGCAGCGGTCGCCCGCTCAGGGCGGCTCAGCGTGCCTGCCGGCTCGTACTAGCCCTAGCGCGGGATCTGCGAGAAATCCCCGAGCGCACCGAGGGTGTCACGCACGTCGAGTAGGAGGCGCAACCGATTCGCCCTGACGGCCTCGTCCTCTGCCATCACGAGCACCTCGTCGAAGAAGCGCTCCATCACGGGCGCGAGCTCGGCGCCGGACTCGAGCGCCGCCTTGATGTCGCCGTTGCCGTCGATCGCGACCTTCGCGAGCGCTTCCGCGAGCTCTTTCTCGGCGTCCTCGACGAGCAGGCCTCGGTCGAGCTGCGGGGCGGCCTCTTCCTGCGCCTTGCCCGCGAGGCGGTGAGCACGGTCGTAGGCCGTGTAGACGCCTTCGAACTCAGGCGACTCACGCTCGCGATAGAGCTCCTCAGCACGCCGGGCAACGCCGCCGAGATCGGGAACATTCGAGGCGCGCGCCGCGCGTACGTACTCGACCGGGGCGTCGAGCAGCGACTCCAGGCGTTCCTCCACGAACTCCAGCAGCTCTTCGGGCAGGAGCTCGCGGTCGATCGTGAGCCCGCCCTCGAGCGCAAGCCGGACGAGACCGATCGCCGCGCGCCGCAGCCCATAGGGGTCACGCGAGCCCGACGGCTTGTGGCCGAGCTCGAAGGCAACTCGCAGCGTGTCCAGCTTGTCGGCGGCCGCGAGCACCTTGCCTGGCTCGGTCTTAGGCAGCGGGCCGCCTGCCGCATCGGGCAGGTACTGCTCCTCGATCGCCTTCGTGACCGCGTCGGGATAGCCCGCGAGCCGCGCATACTCGGCGCCGATGTAGCCCTCGAGCTCCGGGAACTCACGCACGAGTTCCGCCGCCTGGTCGGCCTTGGCCAGCCGCGCCGCCTCGAGCGAGGCGTCGCCGCCGCCGAGGCGCTCTACTAGGATCGCGACCCGCTCCGCCTTTTCGGCGAACGAGCCGGCGCCGGCGAAGAACGTGATCGAGGCGAGCCGTTCGGCAAGCGCGTCGATCCCCGCCGCGACGTCGCGTTCGAACGTGAAGGACGCGTCCTCGAGCCGCGCCTCGAGCACCTGCGTATGCCCGGGCGCGACAACGTCAGGCTCGCCGCCGTTTGCGACCAGCGCGAAGCGGTTTCCCTCGATCGGAAAGTACCGCTGGTGCGACTGCATCGTCGTTACGATCACGCGCTCGGGCAGCTGGAGGAAGCGCTGGTCGAAGGCGCTCTCGAGCACGATCGGCTTCTCGACGAGGTGGACGACCTCGTCGAGCTTGCCGCCCGGATCGCTCCAGCCGCCGATCGCGTCCAGGCCTTCGACGATCAGCCGCCGGCGGTCTTCCGCAACCGGCTCGACGTCGGCGGCGCGCAGCGCATCCGCGTACGCCGCCGCAGTGGGAATCTCGACCGCGCCGTGGGTGAAGCGGTGGCCGAACGACGTCTCGCCCACGACGGTCTCGTCATCGAGCTTCGCCAGCACCCAGCGCACCGGACGTGCGAACCGGATCCCGCTCCCGTCCCAACGCATCGACTTCGTGAACGAGAAGCCGCGGACGATCCGGTCGATCTGCTCGGGCAGGCTCTCGCGAAGGTCGCGGCCGCGCACGGTGACGCCGAGGAAGCCGTCACGCAGCTCGAGCTCGTCGACTGCGACGCCGTGCTTCTTGGCGAAGCCGGCCGCGGCCTGATCGCGGAGATTCTCCGGCGGGCCTTTGACCCACTCGTCGGCGGTCCGCTCAGGCAGGTCGTCGATCAGGAACGCAAGCCGGCGCGGTCCCACGAAGAGCTGAGAGGGCGCCGTCCCGATGTGTGCGCGCGCGAGCGCGGGCAGCTGCGCCTCGGCCTCGCGGCAAGCGGCAGCCGGCAACTCCTCGGCGCCGATCTCAAGCAGCAGCGACGGCATCTTCCTCCCCCGTTCCGAGGTACGCCTCGGCGACTCCGCGCGCGAGCTTGCGGACGCGTCCGATGAAGGCCGCCCGCTCCGTCACCGAGAGCGCGCCGCGCGCGTCGAGCAGGTTGAGCGTGTGCGAGCACTTGAGCACCTGGTCGTAGGCCGGGATCGGCAACCCGCTCTCGAGCAGGTGCCTGCACTCCGCCTCGTACTCGTCGAAGCGACGCGTGAGCACGTCCACCGGAGCCTCCTCGAAGTTGTACCGCGACCACTCACGCTCGGCCTCGAGGTAGACGTCGCCCCAGGTGACCCCCGGCGCCCACTCGAGCTCGAACGCGGTCCGCTTCCCCTGGAGGAACATCGCAAGCCGCTCGAGCCCGTAGGTCATCTCGGCGGGAACGAGGTCAACGTCGAAGCCTCCGAGCTGCTGAAAATAGGTCCACTGGGTGATCTCCATCCCGTCGCACCAGACCTCCCAGCCGAGGCCCCAGGCCCCGAGGGTCGCTTGCTCCCAGTCGTCCTCGACCAGGCGCATGTCGTGCCGTTGGAGGCCGATGCCGAGCGCCTCCAGCGAGGCCCAATAGAGGTCGAGCACGTTCTCCGGCGCCGGCTTCAGGATCACCTGGTACTGGAAGTAGTGCTGGAACCGGAACGGGTTCTCCCCGTAGCGGCCGTCGAGCGGGCGGATCACGGGCTCGACATACGCGACGTTCCACGGCTTCGGGCCGAGGCAGCGGAGAAACGTGTTCGGGTTCATCGTCCCGGCCGCGAGCTCCGTGTGGTACGGCTGCATCAGCACGCAGCCGTAATCCGCCCAGTAACGCTCGAGCGCGATGATCATCTCTTGGTAGTTCACGGTCTCAGCTCAGGAGTGTCGCATTTGGCGCGACCGGTATTCGGGTGCCCAAGAGGCTGCGTGGCGAATAGCGGTCGACGCGGCGCCCTGGCTGCTCGGGGACACGCCGAAACAGAGCGTTCCGCCGTGGAAGTTCTTCGGGAAGTTGAAGCCGCTCAAGGAGCTCGCCGCCAAGGACATCAGGGACGGCGAAGACGCCGAGTAGGTGCGCTCAGTTGCTTCGGCAGCCGGACAAGGCACGGTTCCGGCACGAATGCGTTGCCCACCCTCGCGCTTTTCCTCGGTAGGCTCGACGCGGGGAGGAGGTTGGCTGTGCCGTTATCAGACGGCCCGAAAAACGCGAAGCGCTCCTCCTCGTTCAGGCCGACAGCGTTCGCAGCCGGAAGCCGCCGTGAAACTCGTGTGACGAGTTGATAACCGCCAGCGCGTCCCGCGTTGCCCGCGCGCTGAGACCCGCCTCCCCCGCCTCGGCGAGCGGACGACGCAGCAGCGCCTCGATCCCGCTTCGCCCCTCGGGCGCGAGCGTCAGCGTGGTCTCGTCGCGGCAGACCGCGCAAACCGCGCCGCCTGCGCGCGGCGAGTAGCCGACCAGATCCTCCCCGGCCCCACACTCCGCGCAACTCGTCACGTGTGGCAGATAGCCTGAGAGCCAGAGGAGCTTCAGCTGGAACGAGAGTGTGAGCGGGTCGAGCGCGGCCCGGGCGGACCGCTCCGCAGCCGGCGCCCATTCGTCGAGCAGCTCGAGGAATCGCGTCAGGGCGCGGAACGCTCGCGCGTTCGCCTCCTGCTCGGTGAAGAGGCGGAGCATCGCTTCGAGCCCGACGAGCCCGACGTTCAGCCGATACGGATCCTCGCGCGCCGCGTGGTGTGACTCGATCAGGTCGACGCCCGTGACCGTTTGCAGTTCGCCGGACCCCTGATGCAGGAGCAGCTCGACGTGGCTGAGCGGTTCCAGCCTCGCGCCGAAGCGCGATTTCGTGCGACGGATGCCCTTCGCGACGGCCCCGATCCGACCTCGGTCGAGTGTGTAGAGATGGAGCACGCGGTCCGCCTCGCCGAGCCGGAACGAGCGCAGGACGACAGCCTCCGTCTTGTAAGTGCGCCCGGCCACCGTGCCGTCAAGTGTAGGGACAGGACGGGTCGGGAATCCCGAGCTGGTTTTCACCGTTTTGCAAGCGGGATGGCACGCGTTCAGATGTATACGACGGTCTGGTGCGGCTACTGCGTCCGCGCCAAGGCGCTGCTCGATGGCAAAGGGGTCGAATACGAGGAGATCAACCTCGACGACGACCCCCATTTTCGGCAGAAGCTCCTCGAGCTGACCGGCGGCTGGACGGTGCCGCAGATCCTCGTCGACGGCAACCCGATCGGCGGTTATACGGAGCTCTGGCGGCTCGACAAGAGCGGCTGGCTCGACGAACAGCTGGCCGCGTAGTCGTTCAGCGCTGGCAGCCCGGGCAAAACCAGGTCCCGCGCCCGCCGACCCTTGTCTTCTCGATTGGCGTCCCACAGCGCGGGCACGGCTCGCCGCCGCGTCCGTAGACCTTGAACTCGTGCTGCATTCCTCCAGCCGCTCCGTCGGGCGTCCGATAGTCGCGGAGGGTCGCTCCCTGGCGCGCGATTCCAGCCTCGAGAGCGCGGCGGATACCGCGGTGGAGCGCGCGGGTCTCGCGGGAATCGAGCTCGCCGGCGGCCCGTCTCGGATCGATTCGCGCCCGCCAAAGCGCCTCGTCGGCGTAGATGTTTCCGACACCCGCGAGGGTTCGCTGGTCGAGGAGAGCGGCCTTGATCGGGGCCTGTCGCCCCGCGAGTCGTTCGGCCAGCTTGGACGCCGAAAATCCGCGCTCGAGTGGCTCGAGGCCGAGGCGGGCCGCGAGGTATGCGTCGAGCTCGTCGGCTCGGAGGACGAGCCACGTTCCGAACCGGCGAACATCCCGGTACGTGACGTCCGAGCCGTCGTCTAGTCTGACAACGGCTCGTGTATGGGACCCGGCCGGGGCCCCGTTTTGCGAGTGCCCAAGAGTCCCAGTCATCCGGAGGTGAATCAAGAGAACCAGACCGCTCTCGAACCGAACAATCAAATACTTGCCGCGCCGGCCAACCTCGGTCACACGCTCGCCCGTGATCTCTGCAGCCACCTCTGCAGGATCGACAGGACGCGTCAGCCGGGAATCGAGGATCTCGACATCCTCGAACCGGCGACCGACCAGCCTGGGCTCGAGACTCGTCCGCACTGTCTCGACTTCGGGCAACTCGGGCATCGCGTCAGCAGCGTAGCGCCGGGCATCGAGCTCGCCTGAGAGGCCTGCGGGCCGAGGCCTTTACCGCTTACTCCGTGATGACTTCGAGGATGACGTTCCGCTCCCGCGGAGCTTCGTCTGCGAACTCGTAGGCTGCGAGGACCTCGCCGGCCGCAGCCGCGGCGCTCGTCTCATCACGCGCGTGGATCTCGGCAAGCGTGTCTCCAGACGCGACTGTATCGCCGTGCTTCTTGAGACAGAGGACGCCGACGGCGTGATCGATCTCGTCGTCCTTGTCGCGGCGTCCCGCGCCGAGGTGTAAGGCCGCATTGCCGACCTGAACGGCCCCGAGTGACCGGACGTAGCCCGCCCGCGGAGCGATCACCTCCCGGACTACCGGCGCGCTCGGTAGCGCCGCTTCGTCCGGGTTGCCCCCTTGGGCTGCGATCCAGCGCGCGTAGGCGTCCAGCGCCGACCCGTCGGCGATCGCCTGATCGACCCGGCTGCGTGCCTCTTCTGGAGTCACTCCGAGGTCCGAGAGCGCCAGCAGCTGCGTGGAGGCCTCGACGACGAGCTGAACGAAGTCCGGCGAGCCGTCGCCGCGCAATGTCGCGATCGCCTCCCGGATCTCGAGCGCGTTTCCGACGGCGTGTCCGAGCGGCTCGTCCATGTCGCTGACCACCGCGACCACCTCACGGCCGGCCCGGCGCCCGAGATCGATCATGACGTCCGCAAGGCGCTCCGCGTCGGCGCGCGCCTTCATGAATGCGCCGTCTCCTACCTTGACGTCGAGAACGATCGCATCCGCGCCGCCGGCGATCTTCTTCGACATGATGCTCGCCGCGATCAGGGAGTAGTTGTCGACAGTCGCGGTCACGTCGCGAAGCGCGTAGAGCTTCTTGTCGGCCGGGACAAGGTTGGCCGTCGCGCCGACGATCGCGAGCCCAACCGAACGCACCTGGTCGATGAATTCTTGGGTCGTCAGCTCGACCCGAAAACCTGGGATCGACTCGAGCTTGTCGAGCGTCCCGCCCGTGTGCCCGAGCCCGCGGCCGCTCATCTTCCCGAAGGGCACGCCGCACGCTGCGACGATCGGTCCGACGGCGATCGAGGTTTTGTCTCCGACGCCACCGGTCGAGTGCTTGTCGACGACCTTGCGGCGGAGGGCGCCGTGGAGATCAACTGTCTCGCCAGTACGGATCAGCGCGTCGGTAAGGGCGTAGGTCTCGGCGCTGCTCAGGCCCCTGAAGAAGACCGCCATGCAAAACGCCGCCAGCTGGTAGTCGGGAATCTCGCCCTTCGCGTAACCAAGCATGAGCTCCGCGAGCTCGTCGGCGGAAAGCTCTCCGCCGTCGCGCTTGCGCTCGATCAGCTCGGGGACGCGGATCACGTCGCCGCCTTGGCGGCGACGAAAATCGAGGCCGACCGGCGAGCGCAAAGCGGCCCCTCGAACGGCGGCACCCGGTCCGCGAGGTGCTTGTGCAAAATCGACGAGCCGACGTAGGCCGCAACCGCGTCGCGGTCCGCGAAAAAAGCGGTCCCCTCGATCTCACGTTTCTCAACGCTCTCGAACCGGCGGCCGAGCACCTCCGCTCCGTTGTCGCCGCGAAAGCTCGACTCCGCACGCGGCCGAAGGCGGCCGACCAGCCGCCACATCTCCTCGAGATGGCCCGGGCCATTGGTTGCAGCCACGAGACGGCCCCCGGGCCGCAGGACTCGATAGAGCTCGGCAACGCCACGGTCGAGGTCCGGCACGTGGTAGAGCATCCACGCGGCAACCGCACAGTCGAATACGCGATCTCGGAAAGGAAGGCTCTGGACGTCGCCGAGCCGCGCGTCGATGCCGCGACTCGTCGCGAGTTCGACCATCCGCGCAGACAGATCGAGGGCGACGACCTCGACGCCGAGCTCCCTTGTCATCCGCTCCGCGAGCTCGCCCGTTCCGCAACCGACCTCGAGCACGCGGCGCGGACGCACTTCTCCAACCGCAGCGAGCACGGCCTCGCGAGCGTCAACGCCGGTGGCCGCGCGGGTGTAGAGGGCGATTCGAGCGGTGAGGCCGCGATCGTCGACGTACTCACGCCGGACGACCTCTGGGTCGTTGAGCTTCAAGGCTCGAGTATCGCGTCGCCGGGAATTCCGCGGCCCGGAGCCTTGCCGCCCAGCCAACGGTTCACGGTGGCGCCGACATCCGCGAACTCGCCCTCGTGGATGCGCCCCGCGGCGTTCTTGCCGGCGACGTAGACGAGCAGCAAGGCGTATTCGCGCGAGTGGTCGGTCGAAGGGGTCGTCGGATCGCAGCCGTGGTCAGAGGTGAGGATCAGCAGATCGCCGAGCCGCATCGCCTCGAGCAAGTCGGGCAGACGCCGGTCGAAGTCCTGCAGGCAGCGGTGGAAATTGACCGGGTCGTTGCGGTGCCCCCAGAGCATGTCCGTCTCGACGAGGTTGACGAAGATCAGGCCGGCATCCAACTCGTGGAGCAGCGCCTCGGTCTGCTGGATTCCCTCCACGTTCGACTTCGTGGGGTGCGACTCGTCGACGTCCTGGCCCGCGAAGATGTCCGAGATCTTCCCGACGCCGTGCACCTTGTTGCCGGCTTCCCGGACCAGCGTCAGGTAGTTGGGACGTGTCGGCTCCAGTGAGAAATCGTGTCGGTTCGGGGTTCGCTCGTAGTTGCCGGGCTCGCCTGTGAAGGGCCTCGCGATCACGCGTCCGACCGCATGTTTGCCGGTGAGAATCTCGCGCGCCACGCGGCTTCCCTCGTACAGCTCCTCGAGCGGGATCGTGTCCTCGTGCGCGGCGATCTGGAAGACCGAGTCCGCGGAGGTGTAGACGATCCACTTGCCGGTGCGCTGATGCTCCTCCCCGAGCTCCTGGATGATCTCCGTGCCAGAAGCCGGCTTGTTCCCCAGCACTCCGCGACCCGTTCGGTGCATGAACGGGTCGATGACGTCGTGGGGGAATCCGTGTGGATAGGTTGGCATCGGCTGGGGCGTGACGACGCCCATGAGCTCCCAGTGGCCGGTGGTGGTGTCCTTGCCCTTCGAGCGCTCGACGAGCCGGCCGGCAACTGCCGGCGCGCCCGGTTGCGGCGGACAACCCTCGAGCCGCTCGACGTTGCCGAGGCCAAGCGCCTCGAGGTTTGGAAGGTCCAGCCCGCCTACAGCCTTCGCCACGTTTCCGAGCGTGTCAGAGCCTTCGTCTCCATAGTCGCTCGCGTCGGGCAGGGCTCCTGCGCCGACGGCGTCGAGCACGATCACGCAGGCGCGCGACACGTGGCTATTCTAGGACGGTCATGGCAACCGCCCTGGGACTGATCGGCCTGCTCGCGTTCATCGTCTGCGTCATCGCACTCGCGGCCGGGATCACGTGGCTGGTCGTCAAGATCAGCCCAAAGAAGGAGAACGCGGAGCAGCGCAGTTCGTAGCGCCTCCCGGTTCCCAGCCGCCCAGCAAGAGTCACGAAATCGGCTCGCCTGAGGCACCCACCGGTGCGCTTCTCGGCGATATCGTCGTTTTCGTGGGCGGAGGGCAACGCCCCACCCAACTAAGGGCGGGGGTGCGGGTTCTGGTCAAACGGGAGCCAGCGGTAGGACGTCGTCGAGGGGCGAGTAGTGGAGTCCGTGCGCTTCGGCGACCGCCTCGTAGGTGATCTTTCCCTCGAGGACGTTGACGCCGCGGGCCAGGGCGCGGTCGCGGGCGACGGCTTCGCGCAGGCCGTGGTCGGCGATCGCTTCGGCGTAGGGCAGGGTTACGTTCGTCAGCGCCTTGGTCGAGGTGATCGGCACGGCACCGGGCATGTTCGCGACGCAGTAGTGCGTGACCCCCTCGACGACGTAGACCGGATCGCTGTGGGTCGTGGGCCGCGACGTCTCCGCGCAGCCGCCCTGGTCGATTGCGACGTCGCAGAGGACGCTGCCGTCCTTCATCTCACCGACCATCCTGCGGGTGATCAGCTTCGGCGCCACCGCGCCGGGGATCAGAACGGCGCCGATGACGACGTCGGTCTCCGCGACCGACTCCTCGATCTGCAGGCTCGACGACATCAGGAGGCTGACGCGGCCGGAGAGGATTTCCTCGAGATGCCGCATCCGGTCGACCGAACGCTCGAGGATCGTCACGTTGGCGCCGAGACCGAGTGCGATCACCGCCGCGTTGTAGCCGACCATGCCGCCGCCGATGACGACGACCTTGCCCGGAGCGACTCCCGCCACGCCGCCCAGAAGCAGTCCGCGGCCGCCGAGCGGCTTCTCGAGGAAGTACGCGCCCGCCTGGGCCGCGAGGCGGCCGGCGATCTCGCTCATCGGCGCGAGCAGCGGCAGCGCCCCATCGTCGGTCTCGACCGTCTCGTACGCAACGGCCGTGATCCCGCTCTCGACGAGTGCGCGCGTCAGCGCCTCGTCTGCCGCAATGTGGAGGTAGGTGAAAAGCACGAGGCCTTCCCGCAGGCGGCGGTACTCCTGCTCGATCGGCTCCTTCACCTTCAGCAGTAGCTCGCTCGCCTCCCACACCTCGTCCACCGTCACGACCCGCGCGCCGACTCCCTCATAGGTGTCGTCGGAGAACGAGCTTCCCTCGCCGGCGCCGGTCTCGACGAGCACCTCGTGGCCGCGCTGGCCGAGCTCGCGCGCGCCGGCCGGCGTCAGCGCGACGCGGTATTCGTCCGCCTTGATTTCCCTGGCCACGCCGATTTTCATGCCGGCCAACCCTACCTCTCGCGCAGGTAGAGGAGCAGCCCCGCAAGCGTCTTGGCGTCCTCGATCTGCGGGAGCAGGGAGGCGAGCTCCGCCACCGGTACGCGGACGAGCTCGATCTCTTCGTCCTCCTGCGGCGCGCGCTCCGTCTTCTCGACCCCTTCGGCGATGTAGACGCGAACCAGCTCGTCGCAGAACCCCGGAGTCGAGAAGAAGCTCGCTGCCAGTCGCCACTCGCCGCCGTCCAATCCCGCCTCCTCGACGAGCTCCCGCTTCGCGGTCGCGAGCGGCTCCTCGTCCGGCTCGCGCGTTCCGGCCGGGAGCTCGAGCAAGCTTTTGCGTGCCGGCTCGCGCAGCTGCCGGACGAGCGTCACTCGCCGGTCGGCATCGACGGCGACGATTGCGACCGCACCGGGATGGCGGACGATCTCGCGTTCATGCTCGCCCCAGCGCTCCAGGTCGACGCTGATCCGTTTCCCCTCGAAGACCCGGCGCGACTCGTCCGGCTTCATTTAGCCGACCAGTGTCCGAGCGAGCTTGCCGGCGGCGAACGCGGAGGCGAAGAACCACGGATCGTCGTCCGGGCCGCGGCCCATGTGCTCGAGCGGAAGGCCTGCGCAAGCCTCGCGCCATTCGCCGACATCGAGTTCGCGCCGGCTGGCGAGCCAATCGGGAGCGTCGAGACCCGCGGGCCACGCCACGGCGACCTCACCGAGACAGAGCTCGACGACCGCGCGCGTGTGATGCGAGACGCCCCGGTGGCGCTGCCGCTCGTCTCCGCTCGAGACGCGCACGGCGAGCACAGGCGTCCCGCCGAGCGCCGCGGCCGTGTTCGCCGCGTCCGCTGCCGCGAGGCCGCCGTGACCGAGTCTCGAGGCGGTGCCGACGATACCCGGGCCGATCGCACAGACGACCGCGTCGAATCCGCCTGCGGCCGCCCAGGCGAAGGCCGAGGCTGCTGTCACGCACTCGACGTCGCCGCCGAAGCACGCACCGGCCGACACGGTCGTGGCGATCAGATCTCGTGCCCGCAGCGCCCGCAGCGTGTCCGAGAGCCCAACTGGGAGTGCGCCGCCCGCAGGCTGCACGTACGCGATTCGAAGACCCGCGAGCGCCGCGCAGACCGGCGCGACCTGGCTGTGCAACGAGCAGCAGACGACCGGAAGGCCACCGAGCGCGTCCGCCACAGGCCCATCCTCCTCGGCGTGCCGAACGGCGTGCTGCACCGGTGTGTAGGGAAGCTTCATCACGTGCGCCTTCGAAGGCGGGCTTAGGTCGAGGCCGCGTGTCAGGTTGACGTGAAGCACGTCGAAGCCGCCCGAGCCGAGGCCGAGCTCGCGCCCCTGGATGTTGACGACCACCTCGTCGCCGACCGCGAGCGCGCCCGTCAGTGCCGGGTAGGCGACGCACGCCTCGCCGTCGACCTCGCAGCGGACGAGGCCCTCGTGCCGCTCCGCGATCGCCGTCACTGTGCCGCGGCGGAGGCTAAGCACGCTACGCGTCCTTGGATGACGCGGCCGACATCACAGCGCACATCCAACGGTAACCCGCGGCCGGTGAGATCACGTTGGTTCCCCCCGTGCTACCTCCACGAGCGCGAGTGTTACGTCGACCATCCGCTCGAGGTCTGCGACCGCGATCCGCTCGTCGGGCGTGTGGATGTCCGTC
>Ga0207646_10002408_pt1 | contig 22072 bp, 16 predicted proteins | sample KBSK5502metaG_FD_184343 | JGI IMG/M metagenome (GOLD analysis project Ga0207646, IMG submission 184343) | Corn, switchgrass and miscanthus rhizosphere microbial communities from Kellogg Biological Station, Michigan, USA - KBS K5-50-2 metaG... | ecosystem: Host-associated > Plants > Roots >... | reverse complement strand
TGAGCGATCCGCACGCTCCAGGTCGAGCACCGCCGTGATCATCTCCTCCTGGTAATACCCCGCCTCGCTGAGCGGAATCCCGGACGGCTCGCGGATGAACGAGGCGCCGCTGGAGGTCTGCTTCCCGTCCGGCGATTGGCCGATGGTGTTGGCCACACACTGGAAGATTTTGGTATTCGGCCCCACCGGCTGCTGCGCCCGCCCGGAGAGCCTCTTCCACGCCACGGCTTCAATCTCGTCCGAGCTACAGGACGGATGAAAAAGAATCTGCGCCCCGGCCATCGCCGGCAAGCGGTAAAGCTCTGGGTGCCTGCCGTCTCGACAAATAACCAACGTGCACCAGACGCCGTCGATCTTGAAGAGCGACAGCTTGTCCCCGCCGCGGCAGTATCTCTGCTCATCACGCCCCGCCATATGAACCTTGGCGTATTCGTGCACGATCTCCCCCGACGGATTGATGACGTGGGCCAGGTTCAGGAAGCGGTTCGGAGTTTTGCGAAGCGTGCCGACGATAGTCCAGATTTTGTTTCCGGCCGCCGCCTCGCACGTTTGATCGAGCGCCTCCTCAATCCGCTTCGGATCAAGCTCGACCGCGTACGGGAAGTAATAGCTCGTCAAGTTGGCCTCCGGAAAGAGGACGACCTTACTCCCTGCCCGCGCGGCCTCTCCAACGTAGTGGAGCGTGCGCTCCAGGTTATGCTCAATCGTCCTCGCCCAGTGCATCTGAACACAAGACACTTGAAGGACGCCTGCGTTTTGAACTGACATCACCGCTTCCTCCCGCGGCCGATTTGACGCCGACCGGCTAAAACTCCAATTGCTTCAGGTAATCAAAACTGACCTTGATGCTGTCGAACGGCGAGCCCGGAGTCTCGTCTTGCTCCACGATGTAATGTTTGACGCCGGCCTTTTGCCCCGCGGCAAAAATCCGCTTGAAGTCGATGCTGCCCCGGCCCACTTCCGCAAAGCCCTGCTTGGGTGTCTGGTCCATGTCTTTGACGTGGAAAAGCTCGAAGCGGCCAGGGTACTTGTCGAAATAGGCGAAGGGGTCCTGCTTGGCCTTGGTAATCCAGTAGAGGTCCAGCTCCATCTTCACCAGCTTCGCGTCAGTCTCCGCCAGCAGCAGGTCATAAGGCAGCTTGCCGTCCGACGGCGCGAACTCAAAGTCGTGGTTGTGATAGCCGAGTTGAATCCCGGCCTTCCGGCAAGCCTCGCCGACGCGGTTGAGGTCAGCAGCGAGTTTTTTGTAGTCATCGAGCGTCTTGCGTTCGCCAGGCTCCAACCAGGGGCAGATCAGATACCGGTGTCCGATGACCTTGGCCGCCTCAATACTCTTCTCCAACTCATCCCGCAGCGCCTTCAAGGCCACGTGGGCGGAAGGCGCCGCGAGCCCGTACCGGTCCAACACGACTTTGACTTGCTGCGGCGTGCGTTCATAGTAGCCCGCGAACTCGACCTCCTTGTACCCGACAGCGGCGACCTTCTGCAGCGAGCCGTCAAAGTCTTTCGCCATCTCTCTCCTCACGGTGTAGAGTTGCAAGCCGACCTTGTTGATTTTCCTCACGGCGGCTTTGCTCTCCGCCCGACCCAAACTCATCAGGCACAAGCCTCCCAAAGCGCCGCGGGTTGTGGTCTTCAAGAATGTTCTGCGGTTGATCATAGTAGCGTGTCTCCAATTGAAAGTACGTTGGTCTTGCCAGTGGTTATTCTGCTTCGACAGCCTCCTGCTGGCGATCATACAGACGGCCCTCACGCCTTCGCCCTGATAGCCGCGCGGGTTTCCAACATCCGGCGGGTCTTCTCAATCTCAGCCGCAATCACTCTTTCATCGGGGAGCGCGACGCGGTATTCCGCCGCCATCACCTTGTTAGGCAGGCCTTCGAGCGCATAGCGGGCCAGCGCCTCACCCTTGCCGGCGCAAAGGATCAAGCCGACCGGCGGGTTCTCTCCGGGCAGCGTCCAGTTTTCGCGGGCATAGTTGCAGTACAGATGCATCTGCCCGACATCGGCGTGCGTGAGCTTGTCGAGTTTCAGATCAACAATCATCAGACAACGCAGGCGGCGATGATAGAAGACAAGATCGACCCGATACCACTCATCGTCCATGCGCAGCCTCATCTGCCTGCCGACGAAAGTGAAACCGCTGCCCAGTTCGAGCAGAAAGGATTGCAGGTGGTTGATGATCGCCTCTTCAAGGTCGGTCTCCGAATACTCATCCTTGAGCCCGAGGAATTCCAGCACGAGCGGGTCTTTGATCTCTTCTTCGGGCGTGACGGCGTCTTCCGGCCGTGGCTTGGCGCCTGTAGTGAGCATCGCCGCCTTGTCACGCGAAAGCGCGGTGCGCTCGTAAAACATGGTATTGATCTGCCGGTCAAGCTGCCTCACCGTCCAGCCGCCGCGTAGTGCTTCGGCTTCATAGAAGGCGCGGGCTTCAGGGTTTTTGACTGCAAGGAGTTTGACGTAATGCGACCAGGGAAGAGGAAAACGTTGGGCAAGAGGGGTCAGATCAAGTCCTTCGACAATTGTTTGGACAGGCTGCCGTATCGACGGCCTGTTAGATTGTGCAGACATTGTCTGCATAATCTGAGGATAAGCAAGATGAAAGGCGCGCATCTGGAAAAGGTTGCGCCGAGCGAAGCCGCGGCCGAAGCGGGCGGTAAGATCACGGGCCAGATTATCGATGATCTGCTCCCCATATTTAGCCTTGCCCCTCCCGCCCTGTTCGTACTCAACGATGCGCCGCCCGACCTCCCAGTAGGTCGCCGTCATTGCTGCGTTGACTGCGCGGGCTGAGGCGCGGCGCGCTGATTCGAGCAATTCAACGACTTCACTTAGAATGTGGTCATAGCCCGTGATGGCCCGATCACTTTTCGCCAAAGCAGTTTTACTTTTCGGTTTCGTCAAGGCTATTCAATGTCTTTCACCAAAGGGTCAATCAACCCATCCGGGATCCGGTTCCGTTCGATATGCGCGTTGATCTCGGCTTGGTGATCGCTATAATAGCTCAGCGCGTCAAAAACCTGCGCCAGCGTGAGGTGAGGAAGGTGCGTAGGAATCTCCTCCGGTTGCACGCCGAGCCGCCAAGTCTCAACAATCGCGCGCACAGAGGTGCGTGTCCCTTTGATAATCGGCTCCCCGTTCAAAATTTCGTCGTCTGTGACGATGTAGCAATGCTCCGTCGCAGCTACCATCTCTTAAACTCCCTTATTCCGTCAAATTTGAGCATCGATCTCCAAAGCAGGCGACAGCGCCTCAAGCAATGAGGCTATGAATAGTCTCGCATAGTTGTTCAATGAAGTCGGTCGCATCCTTTGCCATTACTATATTGATGGGCCACCGAGAGCCCGGATAGGTCGGATCAATGTCTGCTTCGTGAGCGATTTTGTTACGCCTCTCAATAATCAATTGAAGCTGGCGTTTGATATCTTCAGGCTTCATACCCATTTTGGTTCCAACATCCTGCCATAGTTTGATGTCTTTGATTAAGCGGATCGCATCGGCAATTTTGTCTGGATGCTGAAATGACAAAAAACCGTGTCGTTTGCGAATCTCCGAATCGAGCCAGTCTGAATTCTTCGATTTTATCCCTTGAAGAGCCCCATCCAATGAAACTGTGAATTTTCCAAAGGCATCAGTTGATGGGCGTTTACTCTCGAATATCTCGATTATTCCAATCTGGGTTACCTCGTGAATGTAATGATCGAGTGCGCTAACGCACATGACGATTTGCGCCCGCAGCAAATCTGAAAGATCCAGAGCGGTTGTTGTCCGTGAAGAAAAAGCTTCGTAGATTGCCTGAAGATTTCTAACGTGGCTTATGTTGGCTCTAAATTGATTGATTGCTATTAGCATCTTGTGTCATTTTGAGGATCTTGTCAGCGCATTCAGAATATAGATCGCGGAAAACCTTCATTGACTTTTTGGTGATTTCCAAGACACTCCCTCTCTTGCTCAGTTGTTTGTCAGTTAGATCAAAGACGGGGGCTTTATGTTTCTGGGAAAGAGCAATTAGTGAGTTAAAGTCGGACATCTGTAATATTGGCCGGTCTGGATTCACTTTAGCCTTCGTGTATACTTTCTCAGGCAAAAGCATATTGGTTTCGCGGAGAACTGGAATGAGAGATTTCGACACAGCGGTTTCTATCTCGGTAATCCAATTCTGAAAAGCCTGGGACGGAATTTGGCGCCTTTGTAATCTATACTTTTGAATAATAGTGCCTAGAAACTTTGGAGAAATTTGAGGGAAGGGGTACTCCGCGTTTTGCAATACATCATGTTTTCGCGCCTCTTCAGCCCAAGCGTGCCATCTTTTGAGAACGATTGCCAATGAGTTCGTTGCCATCACAGAAAAATAGTCTGGGGCCATCGGCACTAGGAAAAAATCGCTCGTCATCAACAAGTTCTGATTAATAGCCCCCAGACTTGGACTCATATCTATGAACACATAGTCCGCTGAGTATTGCTTAGCGGTTTCATTGATCAAGTGGCTAATCGATCCGGGTAAATTGCGTAATGTAACCAGTGAGCCGGATAGCTCTTGAGCAATGCCTAATGTTACTTCATACTCTGCTAGACCAATATGACCTGGTAAGAGAAACATATTGGGCTGTCCAGCAACAGGCTCGCACTCTACAGCTTTGATTGCTGTCGGACGTGACTCAAACGCTGGAGCCAATCCATCACGAATGTTTTTAATATGCTTTGATCGATAGAGACTCTCAAATTCACTCTGGCCCTTGAATCCCAAAACCATCCCGGTCAGATTGCACTGAGGATCACAGTCCACAAGGATTACTTTTTTGCCTTTCTTCGCAATCATCCAGCCAAGATTAAATGTTGTGGTTGTTTTGCTAACTCCACCCTTGTGGTTAAATAGCGAAATTCTCTTCGCCCTGCTCTTGCCTTTTTTCACGTTGGTTCCTCCAATTGGACTTGGATGTTCTTCACATCACATTAGACTGACCGGATCTACCTCAACTGTAATCATCCGCAAATCATACCCCGATTCTTTCAGCCCCAACATCGCCGCATCCAATGCCTCACGCGCCCGCCGCCGATTGCGTGTCTTGACGAGCACCTGCAACCGATGCTCGCCCTTCAACCGCGAAAGCGGCGCTGGCGCTGGACCCAATATCCGTAGCGCCTGTTCAGCATCTGCCACCTTGAGCAACCGTGTCAACTCGGCCGCCGTACTCGCCGCTCGCCCGTAGTCGCTGTGCCGGACCAAGATGTTGATCAGCGCCACGAACGGCGGGTAGCGCATCTCCTGGCGGAAGTGGATCTCGTGCTCGTAGAAGCTCTCGTAGACTTGCTCGCGCGCGAACTCCAGCGCATAGCTCTCGGTGTGGTAGCTCTGGATCAAGACGCGCCCCGGCTTCTCGCCGCGCCCGGCACGGCCGGCGACTTGGGTGAGCAGTTGAAATGTCCGTTCCGAGGCCCGGAAGTCGGGCATGGCGAGCCCGGCATCGACTGAGACCACACACACCAGGGTGACGTTGTGGAAGTCATGGCCCTTGGCGATCATCTGCGTTCCGACCAGCAGGTCCATCGACCCGGTGGCGAAGTCGCCGAGCAGCCGCTCGAAGGCGCCGCGTTTGCGCGTCGTGTCGCGGTCAAGCCTGGAGATGCGCATCTGGGGGTACATCTCTTTGAGCAGCGCTTCGATCTGCTCCGTCCCCTCGCCGACGTAGTAGATATATGGCCCGTCGCAGTTCGGGCACCCACGCGGGACGCGCTCCTGATGGCCGCAGTAGTGGCAGGTGAGGCGGGCTTCCATTTTGTGGTAGGTGAGCGTCACGTCGCAGTTCGTGCAGTGGACCGAGTGGCCGCAACTGCGGCAGAGCACGAAGGATGAAAAGCCGCGGCGGTTGAGGAGCACCAGGGTCTGCTCGCCGCGCTCGAAGTTCTCTTTGATCGCAGCCTTCATCTCGTCGGAGAAGACTTGCTGTTTGCCGTGTCGGGCGAAGACCTCGCGCATATCGACGACTTCGACTTGGGCGAGGGCGCGACCGCCGATCCGCTCGTCGAGTTTGAGGTAGTGGTACTTGCCGGTGTGGGCGTTGTGGTAGGACTCCATCGAGGGCGTGGCGCTGCCCAGGATGACGGCGGCGCCCGCCCGCGCGGCGCGCATGATCGCCGTGTCGCGGCCGTGATAGCGCGGCGACTCGTCCTGCTTGTAGGAGGCTTCGTGCTCTTCGTCGACGACGATCAGGCCGATGTCTTCGAGCGGGGCGAAGACGGCCGAGCGGGCGCCGATGCAGACGCGGGCCTCACCATTGCGCAGCCGGTTCCACTCGTCGAGGCGCTCGCCTTCGGAGAGCGATGAGTGGAGGATCGCCACTGCGTCACCGAAGTGGGCGCGCAGGCGGCGGGCGAACATCGGCGTGAGCGCGATCTCCGGCACGAGCATCAAGGCCGTCTTGCCTTTCTCCACCGCCGCCCGCATGGCTCGCATGTAGACTTCGGTCTTGCCGCTGCCCGTCACGCCGTGCAGCAGGAAGGCCGCATACTGGCCCCCGTTGAGCTTGGTCGTGATTTGGTCGAGCGCCGCTTGCTGCTTGGGCGTGAGCGTCAGCTCGTCTTCGGTGTGGCCTTTGAGGTGGGCGAGCGGGTCGCGCCGCACTTCACGGGTGAAGACTTCGACGAACCCGCGACGTTCGAGCGTGCGGATGACCGAGGCGCTCACGCTGACGGCTTCGGCCAGTTGGGCAAAGGCGATGGGCTCGCCCGCGTCGAAGAGGTGTTTGATGACGCGGTCCTGCTGCTCGCTGAGCGGCTTGCTGCCTTCGATCGGCGCCCGCTCGACCAGACGCACCGCCTGCTGGCGCTTGGGCTTGACCACGGCGTCTTGCATCTGCCGCGTGACGGTGACGTAGCCTTCGCGCTCGAGCTCGCGAATGACGGCGGCGGCCCGCGCCTTGTTGAATTGCTTGGCGAGTTCGCGCGCAGGGGTCATCCCGCTTTCGGCGACGAGCGCGAGCGCCTGGGCTTTGGTCGAGGGCTGAGTGCGTTTGGCGAAGGTGGTCGCGAGCGCGGCGCGGCCTTCGACGGTGATCGAGACGATGGTCTCCGCTTCGGCGTTGATGCCCGCAGGCAGGCAGCACTTGATGACTTCGCCCCACGGCGCGTAGTAGTAATCGGCGATCCACTTGGTCAGCTCGAGCAGCTCCGGCGTGACCAGCGGATCGGTGTCGAACAGTTCTTCGACCTCCTTGACCTCAATGCCCTCGGCCTCCTGCCCCGCCTCCTCAAGCGAAGCGTGCACCGCCACGACGTAACCGGTGAGCAGTTGCTTGCCGAACGGCACCAGCACGCGGCAACCGGGCTGCGCGCTTGCGGCGAAGCTGGCCGGCAGCGCATAGGTGAAGGTCTGGTGGACGTAAACGGGGACTGCGACTTCGGCGTACATCGGGTGTGAGCTTAGGCAAGAAACGCCGGTGGAGTCAAGCGGCCCTTGACCGACGCTCATCGCGGATGACAGAGGGTTGCCAGTCTGCAACCAATCGCTAGCGCTTGATCTGGTAGACTCGGTAGCCGTCTTGATCGATGACCGCCGGGTATTGGGCGGCGAAGAAATTATCGTTGGCCAGGAATTGCCCCCGCTCGATTGGCCCGACGACCACGTAATCCACGCCGTAGCTCGCGAGCAACTCGGCGGCGCGCGGTCCGCCGCGGTAGATCGCCTCGACATCGTTCTGCCGGTCTTTGTAGTCAAACCCGTGCGTCCACAGGTGGCCAGGATAGCCCATCAACGACTGCCGCCCGGTCAGGGCCACGACGGAGTTGTGAATCGGGGCGTTCAAGATCAATGCTCGCGGCGGCGTCCGCTGGCGGATCAACTCGGCCACCTCAAGCTCGGCCCGGCCGAATAAAAGTACGTCCTCGACCGGCGAGAGTGCGCGTGTGACATCGAGGGCGCCGGAGAGCGTGAGCGTAAGCAACAGAACGATGCTGGTCAGTCGCCAAATCGCGGCCCGCCGTGACCATAGGTGAGCTAGCACTGCGGCGACGAAGGGGCATGAAGCGAGGTACCAATAGACGAGCACTTTGATATTGTCCCAGGGCCAGGGCGCCAGCAGCACCGCATTCGGCACTAGAAAACAGAGGATGAAGGGCAGGTAGAAGCGGCGTGCCCGCGGCTCAACGAAACGTTTAGCGAGGAGGGCAATGATCAGTAAGACGAGGAAGGCGCCCGCGTTGATGAGCCAGAAGAGAGGGATCGACATCTCGCCCGCCTCCCACCCCCAGTGCCACTCGAACAACTTGCCCCGCACCTGCGTCCTGCTCAGATAAAGCGCTTGCGGCGCGGCCAGCGCGAGAGCCGGGATGAAGAAGGCCGCCCAGTCGCGCGACCAGAAGAGCAACGCCAGCCCGCCACTCGCGAGCATCAAGGCAAAGAACCCGTGCGCATGCATCAGCGGCAAGATGCCGGCCAGGATGCCGGCCGCCAATAGGTAGCGGCGAGGGGGCGAGAGGGTGAGAGGGTGAGGGGGCGAGGGGGGGATGGAATCCCCAGTCGCCCTGTCGCTCTGTCGCCCCCTCGCCCCCTCACCCTCTCGCCCCATCTCAGAAATCGCCATCCACCAGAGGGTGATGATCATCGCCGCCATCGGCAGGCCGAATAGCAGCGACCGTTGCGGGATGAGCAGCGTGGTGAAGATGTTTCCCCAGCGCAGGTGCAACTCGTCGCTCATGGTGTAGGTGCGCGGCAGCTTCGAGAGAAAATCGAACCAGCCTGCTTGCGCCTCGCCGAGGTCGCGGAAGGCGTAATAGAAACCGAAGCCGCCGTTGAAGAAGAAGAGCAGCGGCGTGAGCCGCGCCGCTAGCCGGTTGCGCACAAGCCGCATCGCCATCAACTCGATGACGCCCACGAGCGCCAGCCCGAGAACGATATTTTCAATGAAGAAAGCGGCCGGCCAGTCTGCCCCGGCGCGTCGAAAGAAGGCCGTCAAAAAATCGATCAGGAAAGGATAAGCGAAGCGCGGGCCGGCGAAGATCGGGTTGTGGGGCGGAAGGTTCTCGCCGAAGGCGAATGAGGTGATGACGCTGAAGTGAAAGGGCAGGTCGCCGTAATTATTGGCCGGGGCGGTGCGCATCCCTTCTTCGGTGAACACCACGACGCGGCTAAAGAGCCAAGTGAGCAGCGCTCCCCAAGCGACATAGTAAGCCATGCCCCAGGGATCAAGTGACACCGCCTTGATCTCGGCTCTGATCTGATCGCGTGGCGCTAGTCGGAGCAAGACCAGTGTGCCGACCATCAAGATCGCGGCGACTATCACGACTGCGGCAGCGCTCATTCCCGCGATGAGTGCGACGAGGAAGCTGAGCCACGCGAGCGCCGCCAGCCCAACGACGGCGCCGCAGCAGAGGCGCGCCGGCAGTGGGGCCTTCGCGGTGACGAAGTAGGTGAGAAGAACACCGTCCGCTAAGGCGAGGGCGGTGATGAACAGAACGAATAATACAGCCATCAGGATTGGTCACTCATCGTTAATCTGAAGTCATGATTTGCCTGGTCTCATCACGGCCCTGGGTTTGGCCTCACTGCATCTCAAATCCGGGAGTTGAAACCTTCACGTATATATCGGGGCCGGGGAGATTTCTCAAGGGCATTTCGTGGGTTAGGTAGCGAGAGTGCTTTCTTGACACCGCTCGACGCCGGCCTATATAGTTGAATCGAATCCTACGCAACATCGGTACAGATCGAGGAGGGATAATGGACAATTCTCAAGACGGAGGAAGGACGGACCGAGCAACAGGAGGGTTCACTGTCACCAAAGAAGCAGAGGCTACTCTCCCCACCGAATTCGGCTCCTTTCAAATCATCGGATTTCGCAGCACCACCAGTGACGAAGAGTTCGTCGCGCTGGTCAAAGGAGAGATCGACCCGGAGCGGCCGACGCTGGTCCGGATTCATTCGCAGTGTCTGACCGGCGACGTGTTCCACTCGCTGAAATGCGATTGCGGGCCGCAGTTGCAGCGCGCCATGGAGATGGTGCAGGCCGAAGGCTCCGGCATCATCGTCTACCAGCAGCAGGAAGGCCGGGGGATCGGGATCGTCAACAAGATTCGCGCTTACGCCTTGCAGGATGAGGGCGCCGACACGATTGAAGCCAACCTGCAACTGGGCTTCGCCGTGGATGAGCGGGAGTACAACCAATGCGCCGAGATCATCAAGCTGCTCGGCGCCCGCCGCGTCCGCCTCATGTCGAATAACCCGGACAAAGTGCGGGCACTGCGCGCCGCTGGGACCGAGATCGTCGAGCGCGTCCCGCTCGAAGTCAAAGCCCACCAGACGGCGCATAAGTACCTCTTGACGAAGAAAGAGAAGATGGGCCACTTGCTCAGGCTCAATGGCATCTTTTGATTGCGGATTGCGGATTTGGGATTGCGGATTTGAGATTTGAGATTCCGAATTTCGGATGGGGAGATATTCATCAATCCGCATTCCGCAATCCACAATCCGCAATCAACTCCGCTCCCAGCTCTCGTGCGAGTTGGTAGACCAACTGCACGGGCAATCCGACGACATTTGAATAGCTGCCCTCGATCCTCTCGATGAAGAGCGAGGCGTAGCCCTGGATGGCGTAGGCCCCGGCCTTGTCGAACGGTTCGCCGCTCGCAATGTACCACTTGATCTCTTCATCACTGAGCGGGGCAAACTTGACGCGGGTGATGGCGACTTCCGCGCGAATCTGACTGCCCCGCCGCAAGTGCACGGCCGTCAGCACCTCATGCCACCGACCGCCGAGCGCACGCAGCATCCGCGCAGCATCCGCGGCGTCAGTCGGTTTGCCCACGATCTCGCCGTCAATGACGACAGTCGTATCGGCGCCGAGGACTAATTCGTCTCCGCGTGCCACGGCCTCCGCCTTCTCACCCGCCAGCCGGAGCACATAGTCAGCGGCGGGTTCGCCCGGCCTACACGCCTCATCAATATCGGCTGCCCGCACCGTGAAACTCACGCCGGCCGCGCGCAGCAACTCCGCGCGTCGCGGTGAAGCAGAAGCAAGAATGAGTATGGGGCTATTCATAGTTACTGAAGTTTTGGGCTCAGCTCTTGAGTTGTGCTTAATTCTCAAACTCAAAACTCAAAACTGTAAGAAGCTTGTCCGGTCTAACCTTTTTGACTACACTATCTCAAGCTGCGAGTGTGCCCTATTCCAGCACAAGAGGATTTGCATGTCTAATCAGAAAAGAGCGATCTCCCTGGCTGTCATCTGCGCTTTCGCCCTGGCTGCCTGTGTTTCTTATCTGCCGGCGCGGGCGTCGAGGGTGGCGGCCCTGACTGGCGCCCAGCAGCCGGAAAAGCAGTCGCAGGATGACCGTCAGGCGCTCGCCAAGAATCCGCAGCCGAAGGGGACGCTCGCGGACCGGCTGGGCGAGGATGACGGGTACGGCCTGGTGCTCTTCTACTCCGCCGATATTCACGGCAACCTCGAAGTCTGCGGCTGCCCGATCCGTCCGTTGGGCGGGGTGGCCCGCCGTCTCGGCTACATCCATGCTTTCCGCCAGCGCAGCCCCGACGCGGCGACGCTGATGGCGGACGCCGGGCACATCTTCAGCGATGATTTGAATGAGGCAGGGACAACGCTGCGGCCCGACGCGCAGTTGATGAACGACTGGATCATGCGCGCCGACGAGCAGATGAATCTGGAGGCGGTCAACCTCTCTTACCGCGACCTGCGTTACGCGAGCCAGTTGCTGCGGCCGGACGCCAAGCTGAAGCCTGAGAAATCCGCCTTGATCTCGGCCAATGTCAAGGCTGCCGACGCATCACGCGTGAACCCGGCGCCCTATGTGATCAAGACCGTTACCGGCAAGCGGCTGCCGAAGCCGGTACGCATCGCTTTCATCGGCTTGAGCGACGTGCCGCCGGATGACCAAAAGGCGGCGGTCGCCTCCAGCGGCTTCGTGATCAATGACCCGCTCGCCGCCGCGAAGCAGGCCTTAGCCGAGGTCCGCGATCAGGCCGATGTCACTGCCATCGTCGGTTACATCAGAATCGGCACGGCGAACAAGCTGGCGCTGCAGAATGAAGACCTCGACCTGATCATCGCCGCCGACGGCAGGGGCCTCGTGCCCGACCCGAAGCAGGTCAACAACACGCTCATCGTCTACGCGGCGAACCAGACGAAGCACCTCGGCGAACTCCGCTTCTACACCGACGCGGGCGGCGTGGTCGACCGCTTCACCAACCGCTACGTCGAGCTTGACGACGTGATCCCCGACGATCCGCAGATGGCCCAGGTGACGAAGCAGGCGCGCAAGGAGATCGACGAGGTCCAAAACCAGATGGCTGAAGCGGAGGCGGCGGCGCTCGCGGCTAAGAATGCGTCATCACCACAGGCGGGGCTCTACGCGACCTCCGAGACCTGCGGCACCTGCCACAAGGCCGAGTATGCCACCTGGCAGCAGACGCGACACGCGCATGCCTTCGCCGCGCTCGAAACCAAGCAGCGGACCTTCGACGCCGCCTGCGTTGGCTGCCACTCGGTGGGCTTCCAGAAGCAGGGCTTCGTCAACGTCAAAGCGACGCCGCAGTTCGCCAACGTCCAATGCGAGTCGTGTCACGGCCCCGGCGCACAGCACGCCGCCGCGCCCAAGGCGACCAGCTACAAGACGCCCGCCGCGCCCGCCAGTTGCGTCGTCTGCCACGACCGCGAGAACAGCCCCGACTTCGTCTTCGCGAAGTACTGGGACGTGATCAAGCACGCCAACAGCCTGAAGAGAGTCGAAAGTCGAAAGGTGAAAGGCGAAAGTCAGCGGGCGAGAGGCAGAAGGCCTGGAAAGCAGTGAAAAGTGGAAAGTGAAAAGTGAAAAGTATCAGCAGCTCTTCGCTCGCCACTTTTTACCTTCTACTTTTCACTTTCCACTTTTTACTCGTCACTGTTTTTATGAACAGCCTGCTCAAAATGCTGCCGACCATGATTCGCCTCTCGGGCGACAATGAGGAGGTGCGCGAGCAGGCGGCCTTCGCCGCGTGGCGGGCGGTGGCAGGCCCGCAGATCGCCCACACCTGTGAGCCCTTCAGGCTCTACCGCAAGAACCTGATCATCGCGACGGTGAGCCAGACCTGGAAGGCGGAGCTGGAGCGGATGAGCGGCCGGATTATTTTCAAGCTCAACTCGCTGCTCGGCTCCCCGACAGTCACCTTCATCGAGTTCCGCGTCGACCCGGCCCACGTCGCGCAGGCGCAGGCGCGTGAGCCGCACGGCTTCGAGTTTCGCCACACCAAAGAACTGAAGGCCGAACTGCAACCGGCCGCCGAACAGATCAAGGATGAAAGGCTGCGTGAAACGTTCCTCCGCGCGGCAGCCAAGTGCTTGGAAAGGAGCGGAGCCTGAATGAACGCTGAACGCGGAATGGCCGTGCATTACCACCGAGTTCATCGTTCATCATTCAGCGTTCAGCGTGACATTATGCCGATTACTCAAACCGAAGTCGAAAGAATCGCCGAACTCGGCAACCTCGAATTAACCGCTGACGAGAAGCAGTCTTTCTCCGTGCAGTTGGCGGCCATCGTCGAGTACATCGACCAGCTCAACGAACTCGACACCTCCGCGGTCAAGCCGTGGCAGCACCGCAGCGCGGGCGAGGCCGTCTCGTCCTTCGCCACCCGCGAGGACAGCGTCGAGCCGAGCCTCGGCCAGGAGAAGGCGCTGGAGAATGCGCCCGACCCGGCCGACGGCCACTTCCGCGTGCCGCGCGTCATCGGCGGATAAGCTTGAAGGCTGAAGTCCGCAGCGATGAACGATGAACTGAAGAGCGGGTTTCATTCATCGTTCATCGCTGCGGACTTCATCGTTCTCTTACTGGAGTTGAATTTGACTACGAACCTGACGATTGAAGAGCTACACAAGCTTTACGCTTCGGGCGAAGCAAAGCCCAGCGAGGTCTGCCGCGCGGCGCTCGACCGGATCGAGAATATAAACGACCGGCTCAACATTTTTCTCACCATCAACCGCGAAGGCGCGCTCAAACGCGCTGCCGGGATGGACGCCGAGATCAAAAGCGCGGTGCGAACGAAGCCACTTGCCGGAGTGCCGGTCGCCATCAAAGACAATATGTGCACGACGGGGCTACGCACCACCTGTGGCTCACGCATCCTCGGCAACTACGTCCCGCCTTACACCGCCACCGCCGTGGCCAAGCTGGAAGAGGCCGGGGCGATCATTCTCGGCAAGACCAACTGCGACGAGTTTGCGATGGGCTCGTCGAATGAAAACTCCGCCTTCGGGCCGGTGCGCAACCCATGGAATGAAGAGTACGTGCCGGGCGGCAGCTCCGGCGGTTCAGCCGTCGCCGTGGCCGCGGGGCTCGCTTCGGTCTCGCTCGGCTCAGACACGGGCGGGTCGATCCGCCAGCCGGCTTCCTTCTGCGGGATCGTGGGCCTCAAGCCGACCTACGGGCGCGTGTCTCGCTACGGCCTGGTGGCCTTCGCCTCCTCGCTCGACCAGATCGGGCCGTTCGGCACCACCGTGCGCGATGTCGCGCGGACATTGCAAGTCATCTCCGGCCGCGACCGCTACGATTCGACTTCGGCCAATGTCGAAGTGCCGGGCTACCTCAAGGCGCTGACGGGCGACCTCAAAGGGCTGCGCGTGGGCGTCCCGCCGGAGTGTTTTGCCGAAGGGCTGGACGTAGAGGTCCGCGAGAAGGTCGAGGCCGGGATTCAGAAGCTGAAAGAGTGCGGCGCCGAGGTAGTCGAGGTGCATCTGCCGCACACGAAGTATGCCATCGCCGTCTACTACATCATCGCCACGGCCGAGGCTTCGTCGAACCTGGCGCGCTACGACGGCGTGCGCTACGGCTTCCGGGCCGAGGAAGCGCGGACGCTCTCGGAGATGTACCGCCGCACGCGCGACGCCGGCTTCGGCGCCGAGGTCAAGCGGCGGATCATGCTCGGCACCTTCGCGCTCTCCTCCGGCTACTACGACGCCTACTACGAGAAGGCCCAGCGGGTGCGCACCATGCTCGTCCAAGACTTCGCCGAAGCGTTCAAGCAGTGTGACGTGATCGCGACGCCGACCGCGCCCACGCCGCCGTTCAAATTGGGTGAGAAGACCGAAGACCCGCTGGCGATGTACCTCAGCGACATCTACACGGTGACGATCAACCTCACGGGCCTGCCGGGCGTGAGCGTCCCGTGCGGACTGGCGAGCACCGGGTTGCCGATCGGCTTGCAGTTGATCGGCAGCCACTTCGACGAGGGCCGCTTGCTCAACGCGGCATACGCTTACGAGCAGTCAGTCTCCAAGCTTTCGTTGCCGATTACCGGCTAGCCTCTAGGGCGGAGATCAAGTGTCAGAAGCCCGACCGTGAGGGAGGGCGCAGAGAGAGCGCCCTCCCTCACGGTCGGGCTTCTGACACCTCAGGCGGTCATCCAGACCGCTCATCATCCGCGGTACCGCCAAGTCAAGATTGCGATAATCAAAGAGGTGACTCTGATCCCCATGAGTTTGCTTACTCAACCGAAACCGAATGACGCGGCGGCAGGCGCTGAAGAGCCGCGGCTGCTCCATCAGTTCTTTGAGAGGTCCGCCCTCCAGTGGCCGGAGCGAGTCGCGCTGGATGTGCCGCCTGGGCACGGGCGGCCGGAGCGGCTTTTGGTCACCTACGCCGAACTCGGGCGGCAGGCCGATGCGCTCGCGTCTTTCCTGCGTCGATTCGTCACGGGAGAATGCGTGGTGGCGCTGCTGCTTCCCAGGCGCAGCGAGCACCTCTATGTCGGCCAACTGGCGGCGCTCAAAGCCGGGGCCGCTTATACCTGTCTGGATCCGGCTTTCCCTGACGAGCAGGTGCGCGAGGTCCTTGCGGATGCTGAAGCCGTGGCGCTGCTCACGGACGCGGCGGGGCGGGCTCGCGCCGGTGACTTCGGGTTTCATCGTGAGCGCGTCTTCGATGTCGCGGAGTTATCGGCCCGATCTCATCACCTGTCATTGACGATGGCGCCGCCGGCGTGGCTCACCCCGCACAGTCTGGCTTACATCATCTATACCTCGGGCACGACCGGCCGGCCGAAAGGGGTGATGATCGAGCACGGCAGCATTGCCAACCTCGTCGGCTCGGACATCACCGAGTTCAAGCTCACGCCGGGTGACCGCGTCGCGCAGAGCTCGTCGGCCGCTTATGATTCCTCAGTCGAGGAGCTCTGGCTCGGACTGGCCGTCGGCGCCACCGTGGTGGTGATGGACGAGGAGGCGGCGAGACTGGGGCCGGATTTGATCCCGTGGCTCCGGCGCGAGCGCATCACCGTGCTCTGCCCGCCGCCGACGCTGCTGCGCGCGACCGGCTGTGACGACCCCGCAGCGGAACTGCCCGACTTGTCGTTCGTCTATGTCGGGGGCGAGGCGCTGCCGCGGGACGTGGCTGACCGCTGGGCGCCAGGCCGCCGCTTGGAGAACGGCTACGGGCCGACGGAATGCACGGTGACGGCGCTGCGCGGGACGATCCGTGCAGGCGAGCCGATTACGATCGGCCGCCCGGTGCCCGGTCTTCAGGCGTGGGTGTTGAATGAAGCGCTGGAAGAAGCATCTGACGGCGAGCGGGGCGAGCTGTGTCTGGGCGGTGTGGGGCTGGCGCGTGGCTACCGCAATCGGGCTGAGTTGACGGCGCAAAAGTTCCCCGTGCATCCGCGATTCGGGCGGATCTATCGGACGGGCGATCTCGTGCATCGCGCCGCTGACGGCGCTTACTTTTATCATGGCCGGATCGATTCGCAGGTGAAGTTGCGCGGCTACCGCGTAGAGCTAGAGGCGATTGAAGCGCGGCTCGTCGAATGTGACGGCGTGCGCGAGGCGGCATGCCGGGTTCAGGAAGATGGCGCGCAGCAGACGCTCGTCGCCTTCGTCGTGCCCGCCGACGGCCGCGAGTCGCTCTCTTTCGATGCCTTGAAAGCCTCGCTCCGCACCAAGCTTCCGGCCTACATGATTCCGAACCGTTTGGCAGTGATTGCCGAGCTGCCGACGACGGTGGGCGGCAAGCTCAATCGCCAGGCGCTTCCGCCCCTCGACCTGCAGGGCCGCAATGGACTCCACCGTGCAGTGGCGCCGCGCGATGAGATGGAGAGGCGGCTGGACGCGGCCTTTCGTGAAGTGCTGCGCCTGCGTGACGGCGTCTCGGTCGATGATGATTTTTTCAATGATCTCGGCGGCGATTCCTTGCGCGCGGCGGAATTGATCTCCCGCTTGCGCGACACACCAGCCACCGCCTCGGTGACGGTGCGGGATCTCTACGAAGCGCGCAGTATCGCCGAACTCGCCAAGCGTGTGCACGCTGATGTCGGCGCAGCCGCGGCCGTCGAGGATGAGCTTCAACCAGACCCAGGCACTCCGCTGCTGGCGACAGCCATGCAAATCATCTGGCTGCTCTCGGGTCTTGTGCTCGGATCCTCGGTCGCCTACTTCGCGGCCTTTGACGCGTCGCCGTGGCTGATTCGCTACTTGGGCATGATCCCCTTCATTCTCCTCGCACCATTCCTGCTGTTCACGGCTTTGGTCATCTACACGCCGCTGGCCATGCTGCTGGTCGCGCTGGTCAAAAGCGTTTTGATCGGCCGCTACCGCCCGCAGCGGGCGCCGGTGTGGGGGAGCTTCTACGTGCGCCACTGGATGGTGCAGCAGGCGGCGCGCATCATTCCCTGGGCGCTGCTCGAAGGCACGATCTTTCAACTCGCCGCGTTGCGCCTGTTGGGGGCGCGCATCGGCCGGCGCGTGCATATTCATCGCGGCGTCAACTTGCAGCAAGGCGGCTGGGACCTGCTCGAGATCGGCGATGATGTCACGCTCAGCCAGGATGCCTCGCTGCGGCTCGTCGATCTCGACGACGGCCAGGTGATCGTCGGCCCGGTTTCTCTCGGAGCCGGCAGCACGTTGGACGTGCGGGCGGGCGTGGCCGCGCACACCGTGCTTGAGCCGGAAGCTTATCTCACCGCCTTGTCCGCTTTGCCGAACGGGGGCCGGATTCCGCGCGGCGAACGTTGGGACGGCATTCCAGCCAAGCCAGCCGGACCGGCGCCGCCACGACCGGCGTTGCTCGATGATCAGCGGATTGTTTCGCCCATCTGGCATGGCGTCCTCCTCCTTCTGGCGCGTTTTACCTTGCGGCTGCTCCTCGCCCTGCCGCTGGCGTTGCCAGCCGTCGTGGCGGCGCTCATCTGCGGAGTGAATACCGAGCGCGCGCTGGAGTGGTTCTTCACGCCGGCGTTCGATCCGCGATTGTTGATCGCCACGATTCTGCTCGTGACTCTGCCCGTGCCGTTGATGCTCGCGTGTGAAGCCTTGGCGTTGAGAGCGATGGGCACGGTTCGCGCCGGTGTCATCAGCCGGTGGAGCTTGGCTTATGTGCGAGTGTGGTTGAAAACGCAGGTCGTGAACTCAGCCGGCGGATGGTTGAGCGGCACGCTCTTCTGGCCGGTCTGGCTGCGGCTGGCCGGGATGAAGATCGGGCGCGGGTGTGAAATCAGCACGATCATCGACGTGGTGCCGGAGTTGATTGCTATCGGGCGCGAGAGCTTTTTCGCCGATGGCATCTATCTCGGTGGGCCGCGCGTGCATCGCGGCACGGTGACGCTCAGCCGGACGCGGCTCGGTGAGAATACCTTCTTAGGCAATCACGCCGTCATCCCCGGCGGCCAGCAGTTGCCCGAAGACGTGCTGCTCGGCGTGTGCACCGTCGCGGATGAGACTGTCGTTCGGCCCGGCACCTCCTGGTTCGGCCAGCCGCCGTTTGAACTGCCGCGGCGTGAGGTGGTCGAATGCGACCGTCAGCTCACCCACGAGCCGTCCTGGCTCCGCTATCTGAACCGGGTCTTCTGGGAGCTGCTGCGGTTCGGTTTACCGGCCGTGCCTGTGCTGGTGGCGCTGGTCTGGTACAAGCTGCTGGCGATGGTGGAGCCGGCAGTTTCTCGGCCGGTTTCCCTTTCTTTGGTGGTGCCTTTGATGACCCTGGCGGCAGCCGTCTTCTTCTGCCTGCTGGTGCTCGCGCTGAAGTGGGGGCTGCTCGGGCGGGTTCGTCCCGGCACCCACCCGTTATGGTCTTGCTGGTGCAGCCGCTGGGATTTTCTGTATGTGGCGTGGGGAGTCTATGCGCGGGGCGCGCTCTCAGCACTGGAAGGAACCTTGCTGCTGTCGTGGTATCTGCGAGGCATGGGTGTGCAGATCGGCCGCCGCGTCGTGCTGGGTGGCGGCTTCGCTCAGGTGGTGGATCCCGATATGCTGCATTTCGAGGATGGCGCGACGGTCAGTTGTCAATTTCAGGCGCACACGTTTGAAGACCGCGTCCTGAAAATCGACCACATCAGGATTGGCCGCCGCGCCACCGTCGGACAGGCGGCGGTGCTACTCTACGGCGCGGAGATCGGCGCGCAGACCCACATCGCCGCGCACAGCGTCGTGATGAAACGCGAGAGCCTGCTGCCGGGCCGTTTCTATGCCGGTTGTCCAACCCATCCCGTACCGCGCCCGTAAAGCCGCGCCGCTTCCGCAGCGTAAGTTGCTACCGAGGCCAGCCGTGGTGCAGCATGCAGTTGAGTGCGACCATTTCTCTTTGCTAGTAATCGGTCTATCTCATCAGAGGAAGATAACCCTGCTTTATGTGGGCAGAGTCTCGATCAACTGATCGACCTCTTCCCGCACATTGTAAAAATGCGGTGAAATGCGCAGCCTCCCCAGCCGCGGGGTAGTGATGATGCGCTGCGCGTCGAGTTTGTGGTAGAGATCTTTGGCCGAGTGTCGGTCGTGTTGGCAGCAGATCACCGCCGACTTCTCTCCGACGCGGCGCGAGCTGACCACGCGATAGCCTCGTTCCTCTAAGCGCCCGCAGAGGTAATCACCCAACTCCAGCAAGTAACTCTCGATCCTCTCGACGCCGACGTGTAAAAACAATTCAATCGCCGCGCCGAGTCCGAGCACTCCGGCGGTATTGAGCGCGCCGGGCTCGAAGCGGCGGGCGCCGACAGCGTAGCCCTGCTCGTAGTCGGTATAATCCTCGGGGTTCTCGACCGACAGCCAGCCGACCAGCGTCGGGCGCACGCGCTCCAGCGCGCGCTCTGAAAGGTAGAGGAGGGCGCAGCCTTCGGACCCGAGCAGAAACTTATGCGCGTCGGCCGAGAGCGCATCGACCGCATCGCGCTCGACGTCGAGCGAGAGCGCGCCGAGCCCCTGAATCGCGTCCACGACGAAGAGCACGTCGCGCTCTCGGCAGTAATGGCCGATCGTGCGGAGGTCGTTGCGGAACCCGCTCGCGAACTCGACGAAGCTCAGCGCGACGACGCGGGTGCGGCCGTCAATCAAGCCGAGAATCTCGTCCGTCTCCAACCGACCCCCTCGTTCGTGCGCCATTCGGATCTCGATCCCGTACTCGCGCTTGAGGCGCAGCCACGGCCAGGTGTTGGCCGGGAATTCACAGTCGGCGGTCACTACATTATCACCCGCACGCCACTGGATTCCGTTAGCGATGAAACCCAACCCGGCCGAGGTATTCGGCGCGAAGGCGATCTGGTGCGGTTCCGCATTGATCAAACGCGCCCCGAGCCGGCGGACTTGATCGACGGCTACGCCCCACTCGCGGAAGTGAACGAGCCCGTTCTCCAGGACATCACGCGCGTGCTGCTCCATCCGCTCATAAACAGGCAGCGAGAGCGGCGCGACCGCGGCATGATTGAGATAGACATAGTTCCTGGTGACAGGAAATAACTGACGAATCTCTTCGTTCATAGGCAGTGGTTAGCAGTCAGTAGTCCGTTGTCAGTAGATCGCTGTCAATGGCCACTGACAACTGACAATGGACTACTGACCAAAAAGTCTGAAGCAGGGGCGGACCTCACCGACCTCGAGTTGCCGGTGATTGCGCACCGTCGAGCGGGCGTAGTGCGCAAGCTGCGCAAGTTGCTCTTCGCCGAGCAGGCCGAGTTGCCGGAGCGTCTCGATCACCACGGGATCACGCGCACGCCGCGTATCGCCGTCTTCGACCTTGATCGCAATGCCGAGGCCGCTCGGGTAGCGTGCGCTCGGCAGCGCTCCCAGCAGTTGCACCCCCTCTGCCCCGACCTTGGCCACAATGCGCCCGCGGGCGGTGCGCATGAGGTCTGTATCAAGGCGGCCTTGGCTCCCCCCGACCATTTCCGGGTGCTCGATCATCGCGGCCACGATGCGCCGCGCGGCCATGCTTAAACTCTCATCCAAATCCGTCTGTTCCCAACCCACGAGTTGAGCGTAGCTGCGTGCCATGTCTTGAACCGCCACGCTGAAGACCGGGGCGCTGCACCCATCCACGGCCATGGCGATCTCATCGAGCGGGATGTCGGCGAAGCGGGCGAGCGCGACTCGAATCTGTAATTGGACCGGGTGCCCGGGATCGAGATAGTTTTCGATCGGCGCACCGAGGAATCGCGCGAGGGCTAGCATCCCGGCATGCTTTCCCGAACAGTTGTTATGGAGGGCAGTCGGCGGCTTGCCCTCAGATTTCAACTCTCGCGCAGCGGCCTCATCGAAGGGCATGTGCGCACCGCACTGCAAAGCGGACTCGTCGAGGCCGGCCTTCGCCAGAACAGAATTCACCGCCTCGAGGTGGATCGCCTCACCGCTGTGTGAGCCGGTGATGACGGCGAGTTCGCGCGGCGTGAACCCGAAATGATCGGCGGCGCCGCTGGCAACGAGCGGGATAGTTTGAAACGGCTTCGCGGCCGAGCGGTAGTAGGTCTTGGCCGTCACGTCGCCGAGGCTGGCGAGGAATTCCCCCTCGGCATCCACTATCGCGATGAAGCCGCGGTGTCGTGATTCAACGAGGGCGCCGCGTGTCACTTCAACTAAGCTGGCCGGATCCGGTATCGCTCGTCTCGCGCTTTTGTTCATGTGGTGATGATAGTTGAACACAGCGGTGCGAGACAACCTCCGCTGATTAAAGCTCAGGACCGCGCAGAGACAGAAATCAGCGAAGGGGGCGGCAATCGGGTAGGAGGGAGCCTCGCGGCTCCCGTCCTCCCACACCACCGGACGTGCGGTTCCGCATCCGGCGGTTCACGTTGAAAATTGAAACTTTCGTAGTTGGTCCAGCAGTGACACCAAACCTAGCC
>Ga0207646_10002407_pt1 | contig 22080 bp, 17 predicted proteins | sample KBSK5502metaG_FD_184343 | JGI IMG/M metagenome (GOLD analysis project Ga0207646, IMG submission 184343) | Corn, switchgrass and miscanthus rhizosphere microbial communities from Kellogg Biological Station, Michigan, USA - KBS K5-50-2 metaG... | ecosystem: Host-associated > Plants > Roots >... | reverse complement strand
TCACCAGCTTCGGGTTGTTCGTCATTCCGTCCACTACGGCCACCGCTCCTGTGGCTACATCTTTGTCCGAGAGCGTGCCGTAGTTCAGCTTCACACGTAGTTGTTTTGTCATGGCTTTTCACCTCCTTTCTAATTAGCGTCGGGCCCACCGGCCAGATCGCTTCGGTACACCGCCTTGCTTGAGGCTGCGCCCTATCGGGCTTGCGCTCCGCGCGGCGGCCTCCTTGATGGCTTTCTGGCCGGTCCCCCCACGCCTCTTATGGATTTTCAAACATCGGCCGGTTGTCAAACATGGATCGCTGGAAAATGCCCGGCCGGAACACCTTCCCCATCTCCTGGCGTCGGGGCCATCGTGCGGTTCCCCCACGCCCATCTCGATAACTCATTCAAAATCTGCGAGCAATTCCACCAGCCGTTTCGCTCCAGCTCGCACTTCCCTCAGCATGCGTTTGCCTTCCGCCGTGATGCTGAAGACCAGTTGTGGCTCGTCATAGCCTTCCACCTTCATGGGTTTCGTCGAAATCAGTTGTCCGCGCTCGAGTCGGCCCAGCGATATGAAGACTCAACGAAAAGCTCTTCGGTTTTTCGTTCGCCACTGCGGTCATTTGTTTCTTCTCCATCCATCCCGGTGCTCATTTGCCCCTCATTAAGTACAACGGATCTGACCCCCTGTTTGTCGCAGTCCATCAAAATATTTTTTCGATTTTCTTGTGGTGGCGGGCGGCGAAAGCCTTAGTCCTTGAGAAATATACCCAACGAGCCGAGTTCTCTGAAAGGGCGGGACCAAAATGAGCGAGTCGCGACGCGAATTGCCCAAAGGACGGGACCAATGACCGACTCGCGGCGCGAATTGCCCAAAGGACGGGACCAATGACCGAGTCGCGACGCGAATTGCCCAATGGACGGGACCAATGACCGAGTCGCGACGCGAATTGCCCAATGGACGGGACCAATGACCGAGTCGCGGCACGAATTGCCCAATGGACGGGACCAATGACCGAATCACGCCACGAATGAACCAATGGTTGGGACGAATGAGCGAATCATCGGATTCGGAATTCACGCCGGTAGCGCTTCGAAATATCTGAGTTCGGATCATGATCCGCTATATCGATTCCATCAATGGCAAGCGAATCTGAGAGTCCTCGACGTGACGGAAATCAAAACGGTACCCTTCGTTCCCCTCTCGCATCCGTTCGTTGAAAGATTGATCTGAACAATTCGCCGAGAATGCCTCGACCATCTTCTGTTTACACAGCAGGATCGGAATTTCAATCGGACGCAAAAGAAGGTTTATTTCAGCTTGAGGGAAGGTAGGAACGGGGATTCCGGGCGAGGCGAGACCACTCGCCGGACGGGATCGACGATGAGATCGAGCCGTTCGAGAACAAGTTGCCCCAGCAAAGGCTCGCATTGAGGCGGTCCTACCAGGCAATCGGTGTCCATCTGCCGATCCGCAAGTGTGAGAGATAAAAGTCTCGCGCGAGTGAGTTCAATTTTCTCCTCGTTGGCAAGCGTCACGATGATCTTGCCATCCAAGGGCAATCCCAGAGCTTCGACGACATCCTGCGGCAAAAGGGTCATGACCGCACCCGCGTCCACGAGGGCATCCAATTCCACGCGGCGGACTTGCGCGCTTTCCAAATGACCCGCTTCAGCCAGCACACGATCGCCCTGGTTTTCCAAGATTAGCGTGGCGCGTACTTCCCCCATGATCTATTTCGAAATATAACCTCCACGAAGGACGCTCGCAATGTTTTCGCCCAGTCAGGGCTTGAATATCGAGAAGGCGGCTCCTAGGCCACAGTGGGTCCTCACGGCGCACCATAAACAGCTTCTTGCTGATCTCGCCTTTGACGGCGATGAATTCGTCGAATTCGTACGTCGTCGCTATGATGGAATTGCTGTAAAACCGCGGATGACGCGAATTTAGCGGATTTCAATCCGTTCAATCCGCGTAATCCGTGGCTGATTTAACGCGCGGAGGTCGTGGTGGTCGCCTGGCCCTTGAATACCGCGTCGATCGCCGCTTGAGCGCACTGTTCGCCCTGGGCGCTGGAAACTCCCATGGCGCCGATCACCTGGCCATTAACAATGATGGGAAGCGCGCCGGGTTGCGGAAAGTCATTCATAAAGGTTGGAGCGAGGTTTTCTCCGCTTCGCACCATCTTATTGGTTTCGGAAGTGGGACGCCGCCAGCGCAACGCCGACTTGGCCTTCAATAGCGCGGTGTCGATCGCGTTCATCGCGGCGCCTTCCATCGCGTGAGACTCGATGAGATTGCCGCCCCAATCCAGAATGGCGATCGCGACGGTCTGCTTGTTCTTCGCGGCCCACGCCGAACAGGCGTCGACAAGGGCGCGCGCGCCGGCGCTCGAAATGATTTTGATATCCCGCGTGTTTTGCATCGCGGAAGCATCTGCGGCGAAAGCAAACATCACCAGCACAGAAACGAAAAGCACGTAAAACCGGATGCGCATGTCTTCCTCCGGGAAGTTGAGATTGTTGGTAATCGATTGTTGAGCGGATGCTACCATGATCCTTCTCTCAGGAGAACTGACATGAATGGGATGACGCGATTTGCAGCGATGATCGCCCTGGCCACGCTATGCATGGGTGCGCAGGAGACCACGCGCGCGGAGCGCAAGCGCGATAGCGCGCAGCCTCAATTGAAGTTCGTTCCAGTCACGGACGCAATGCTGCAGAAGCCCGACCCCGCGAACTGGTTGATGTGGCGGCGCACACTCGATAGCTGGGGCTACAGTCCGCTGAATCAAATCAATCGCACGAACGTCGCCCAGTTGCGGTTGGCGTGGACGCGCGGTCTGGGACCGGGGAACACGCAGGAGGCGACACCGCTCGTGTACGACAGCGTGATGTACATTCCCAATCCCGGCGATTACATCCAGGCGCTCGACGCCAGGACCGGCGACCTCATCTGGGATTACAAGCGCAAGCTGCCGAATCCCGCAAGACTTCCCACGAAACGGAATCTCGCGATTTACGGCACGAACATCATTCACACGACTTCAGACAACTATTTAATTGCGCTGGATGCGCAAACGGGAAAGGTTTCGTGGGAGACGCAGATCCTGGATCCGACGAAGCCGGCCAATGCCAGCTCGGGTCCGATCATCGCGAACGGGAAAGTTATTTCGGGACGGCAATGCCAGCCCGGCGCCGGTTACGACGGTTGCGTCATCACGGCCCATGATGCGAAGACGGGAAAGGAACTCTGGCGCACGCACACGATGCCGAGGCCCGGCGAGCCGGGCGATGAAACATGGGGCGATGTCCCGCTCGAGCAGCGCTGGCACATCGGGACCTGGATGGTGCCCAGCTATGATCCGGAGCTCAACCTTATATATGTCGGAACTTCAGTAACGATCCCCGCTCCAAAATTCATTCTTGGCGGCAACGACTACAAGCACCTCTATCACAACTCGACGCTCGCGCTGAATGCCGATACGGGAAAGATAGTCTGGTATTACCAGCACATCGTCGATCACTGGGATCTGGATCATCCGTTTGAGCGGCTGCTCGTCGACACGGCAGTCGCGCCGAATCCGCGCGAGGTGCTCTGGATCAATCCGAAGGTGAAGCCTGGCGAGCGTCGAAAAGTTGTGACCGGCATTCCCGGCAAGACCGGCATCGTTTACACGCTCGATCGCAAAACCGGGGAGTTCCTGTGGGCGCGCCCCACTGTTTTTCAGAACGTCGTCACGAAGATCGATGGTGAGACGGGAGCGGTGAGTGTGAATGGCGAGGTGACGTTCAGTCATCTGAATGAAAGTCATCTGGTGTGCCCCGGCAGCAACGGCGGCAAGAACTGGCCGGCCGGCGCCTACAGTCCGCTGACAAATACGATGTACATGCCGCTGCAGAACATGTGCATGACCGCGACCACCACCACCGACCAGCGTGATCCATCGAAGGTCTACGGCATCTCGATGCAACAGTCGGTCGCGCCCGGTGCCGATAAGGTCGGCGCCGTGTGGGCGATATCTGCTGAAACCGGCCACACCATGTGGAAACATGAAGAACGCGCCGGAGCCATGTCCCTGGTCGCCACCGGTGGCGGCCTGATCTTCGGCGGCGACGCGAACGGCCGATTCAGAGCGTATGACGACAAGACGGGCAAGGTGCTCTGGGAAATGAATCTCGGGTCGCCCGTCAGCGGTTATCCGATCACGTTTACGGTTGGAGGCAAGCAATATGTCGCCGTGACGACCGGACCTTCGCTGGTCGCGAATTCCGCTTTGCGCGTCGCGCCGGAATTGAAACCTGGCAATGCTGCGGCTGTGTTTGTCTTCGCGCTCCCTTAGGGTGTAGACTCGGCCAAATCTTCGGAGGCTTCCATGAAACGATGTTTCGCCTACGGTTTCTTGATCGTGGTGTTGTCTGCGAGCGCGGCTTTCGGCCAAGGCGTGAAAGCTAAAGCGCAAAATGTGCCTGAAATCCCTTACGACTCGGTGCCGAATTTCCTGAAGATGCCGGCGGGTATGTATCTCGGGGAAGCGATCGGTGTGGCGACCAATTCGAAAGGACATGTCTTCGTCTACACCCGCAGCGCCAACACGCGTCTGTTCGAGTTCGATCAGAACGGCACCTATGTGCGCGAGATCGGCGAAGGCAATTACGGTTTCGAATTCGCGCACTCGGTTCGTGTTGATCCTCAGGACAACATCTGGGTTGTCGATGAGGGAACGAACCTCGTCATCAAGTTCAATCCCGCGGGACGAATCGTCATGGTACTGGGCCACAGGCCGGATGCTGTTGCGGGCGCCCTTGCATCGCCTGCAGGTCCTCCGGGTCCCGCCGAGAAGTATCTGTTCGGACGGCCGACCGATGTGGCGTGGGATCCGCAGGGCAATATCTTTGTCTCTGACGGATACGTCAATCATCGCGTTGTGAAGTACGACAAGAACGGCCGATTCCTGAAGCAGGTCGGAAGTGAGAAGCCCGGTTCCCAACCAGGCCAGTTCAGCACGCCGCACGGCCTCGCCGTCGATTTGCAAGGCAACGTCTATGTGGCCGACCGCGCGAACAACCGCATGCAGGTTTTCGACAACAACCTGACTTACAAGACGAGCTACGACAACATCGGGACGTCCTGGACAGTGTGCATCTCACCGGGGCCACATCAGTATCTCTTCACATCGAACTCCAATCCCAACGGCAATCCTCCGGGGTCGTGGGACATCACGGGTGAGATTTACAAAATGGAGTTGGATGGAACCATCCTCGGTAAATTCGGGCATGCGAGCAAGCAATTCGGAGGATTCCAGGTTGTCCACATGTTCGACTGTCGAAACCCCAACGAGATCATCGTTGCGGAGATTGAATCGTGGCGTGTCCAGAAACTGATTATGAAACAGCAGCTGACGAAAACGTCGTCGGCGAGATAAGGAGGCTTCATGAAACTCTCTTTGCTGATTCTGTTTGCGATACTCGTGATGGCCATTCCGCTCGCTGCTCAGTCCGTGCCGGAGATTGCATTCGATTCGAACGGCGATCTGCTGAAACCGCCGGCCAACATTCATCTTGGTGAAGTCGGCGGCGTGGCGACGAATTCCAAGGGAGATATTTTTGTCTATACGCGCACGGGCCATCCCTCAATCACCATCGGCACGGCGCGGCCATTCCTGCACGGCGGGTCGCGGCTTTTCCAGTTCGATAAAACCGGGAAGTACGTTGGCGAGATCGGCAAGGATTCGTATGGCTTCCTCGTTGCGCAACAGGTGCGCATTGATCCTCAGGACAACATCTGGGTCGTCGATCAAATGTCGAGCATGGTGATGAAGTTCGATCCGAAGGGACAGGTTCAATTCCTGCTCGGCAGAAAGGCCGAGTCGGAACGCGTTCCCGCGCTGCCGTTGAATGCGCCGCCGGGCGCGGCGCGTGGCGGCGGTGAACGTGGCGGCGAGCGCGGCGGTGGTGAGCGCGGCGGTGGCGAACGCGGCGCCGGCGGGCGTGGCGGTGGACTGCCGGGAGCAGGCGCGCAGAGCGACGTGTTCCAACGGCCTTCCGATGTCGCCTGGGATGCTGCGGGAAATACTTATGTCGCCGACGGCTTCGGCAACGCGAGAGTGGCCAAGTTCGACAAGAGCGGAAAGTTTGTGAAGTCGTGGGGCTCTAGAGGCTCCGAGTCGGGCCAGTTCAATACGATCCGCGGAATCGCGATCGATGCTCAAGGCAACATCTATGTCGCCGACGCTGGAAATAAACGGATTCAGGTTTTCGACACCGACGGAACTTTCAAAACGCAGTTTACCGGCGTTGGAAGCCCCGCGGCGATATGCATCACTCCCGGGCCGCGACAGGTGATGTACGTTTCGAATTCCAACCCTCCGGAAGATATCGACACGGGTGGCGAGATCTATAAAATCGATCTCACCGGAAAAGTTCTTGGCAAGTTCGGCAAAGCCGGAAAGCAGCTCAAGGAGTTCGGTTCTGTGAATCAGATCGATTGCCGGAGTGAGAATGAGCTTTTTGTGGGCGAAGTCGGGAACTGGAGAGTGCAGAAGCTGACCTTGCACGCAAATTAACTCAAAAGGAGGCGCGAGATGCCAGTCATCATCCTGATCCTGATTTTACTGGCGCCGATCTCGGCGCTGGCGCAGAAGACCGGTCCGCCCGCGTGGCAGAATGATCTGACAGCGATCGCGTCGTCCGACTGGAATTACGATTTAGCAGCGCACCTTCTGGAGCGGGCGGGTTTCGGCGGGACGCCTGAAGAAATCCAGGCTCTCGCCCGGTTGACTCCTGCGGAAGCCGTCCGGCGTCTCGTTTATTTCCAGAGCATCGAAAACAATCTGCCTCCATTCGACGAATCCGGAGCTCACGATTCCGGACTCGAGCCCTTTCCGGAAAGCCGTCCTGCCGTAACGAAGATGGCGAAGGAAAAAGGCGAAGCGCTCGGCATCAAGGTGAAACCGGGCGGTGACCGGCCGCTGCAACCCATCGTGAACAAGTTCTTTTACTGGTTGCGCGCGAGCGTGCTCGAGACCCAGCGCGTGGGCTACTGGTGGGCGAACCGCATGGTCGCAACGCATCATCCACTCGAAGAGAAAACGGCGCTGTTCTGGCATGGCCACTTCGCGGTGAATGAAGCGAAAGTGCGCGATTACCGGAAAACACTCGGGCAGCTCCAGTTGTTCCACAAGTACGGAACAGGTAATTTCCGAGACCTGCTGGTCGCGGTGGCCCAGGATCCGGCCATGCTGTCGTTCCTCGATGCCGGCGTGAATGTGAAGGGCGCGCCCAACGAGAATTTCGCTCGCGAGATCATGGAGCTGTTCACGATGGGCGTTGGTAACTACTCGGAGAAAGATGTTCGGGAAGCCGCCCGCGCGTTCACTGGCTGGAACTATGTCGACCTGAAATTCGTCGTCAATAAGGACAAGCACGACGATGGCTCGAAAACATTTCTCGGCAGCACCGGCAATTTCGATGGCGTGGATGTGATCGATATCATTTTGAAGCAGCCGGTCACGGCGCGTTTTATTGCCGGGAAGATGTATCGGTTCTTCGTCCGTCAGGACCTGACTCCGGAACTTCAGGAAAAACTCGGGGCCGTGTTGCGTAACAAGAATTACCAGATCGCGCCGTTTCTCGAAACGGTGTTCCTGTCGCGCGACTTCTACAGTCCTGCTTCGGTGGGTACGCAGATCAAGAGTCCGGTTCAGCTCGCGATTTCGACGTTCAAGAAACTCGGCCTGACTGAAGTTCCCGGTGTTCCAGATTTCAACATCGCAACCGGCACGCTTGGGCAGCGGCTGTTTTCGCCGCCGACTGTTGCCGGATGGTCGGAAGGCCGAAGCTGGATGACGCCGGGCCTGTTGCTCGAGCGCGGCAACTTCATTCGCGACGTCCTCTTTCCGGATATCAATTTCATTGCACCCGATCGAGCGAATGCTTCTGCCGATATCCGCATCGTGGCGGATAAGATCCGCGCCGGTCTGGACATTTCGACGGCCACAATGCCGGAACGTGGAAGCGAAGGCGGATTGGCTGAAGCGAATATGCTGGCCGATCGTGATGAGGACTTCAACACGCGCTATGGCAGCTTCCGCGGCTGGCAGATGGCAATCGAGCGCGTGAAACCGATTCCGCGGCAGGCTGCGGACGTCAATTTCACGCGAATGATTGTGGATGCGAATTTGAAGAATACGACGGAGGTCGTCGATTATTTCATCCGTCGATTTATGCGCGTTCCTCCAGTCGAGCAACGACGCCAGGCATTGATCGCGTTCCTCAATATGCAATTGGGTACGTCCGATATCTCGGTTGCCCGGACGTACATGGAAGATCCGCTGCGTCTGTTTGTGCATTTGTTGATGAGTGAGCCCGAATACCAACTAAGCTGATTCACACATATGAGGAATCACAAAGACACACGCATTGGAAATTGGAGACTGGAGGTTTCTGAAGTTCTAAATTTAGAAATCCAGAAACCTCCAACTTCCGATCTCCAATGCGTGTGGGTCTGTGGTTAAAACCACTATGACGATTAATCGAAGAGAGTTTTTGCAGGCCGGCTTGTATGGCGTCGGTATCGGTGCGGCCGGCGTCGTCCCGGTACCGCCTCTGTTTGCGCGTGCCGCCCAGGCGTTGAACACGCAAAGGCCGGGCGGTAACCGCATTCTCGTTGTGCTGGAGTTGTCGGGCGGGAACGACGGTCTGAATACGCTCGTTCCGTACGGCGATGACGCCTACTACCGCCATCGCCCTAAGATCGGCATCCGGCCGGCTCGCCTTCGAAAAATCGACGAACACTTTGGCTTCAACTCCGGCATGACGGGTTTCGAGCGCTTATATAAGGAAGGAAAACTCGCGGTCGTGCATGGCTGCGGCTACGCCAATCCTTCCTTTTCGCATTTCACGTCGATGGCCTACTGGCAGACAGCCGCTCCGAACCAGGGCAACGAGTTCGGTTGGGTTGGACGGACAGCCGATGCCATGGTGCCACAGGCGCCGGCGAATTATCTCGTCAATATCGATGCACGCCAGTCGCTGGCCGTGCGAAGCAAGTTCCATACGCCGCTGGTCTTCGATGATCCCAATAAGTTTTCGCGCGAAGGCTTCTATCAGGAAAAGGAACTGTTTGCCGAAACGCCGGACTCCGGCGAAGTGCAGAATCCATCGCGAAGATTCCTTCTCGATATTGCGAGAAGCGCCAAGGACGCATCGGCGATCGTCAAGGAAGCCTGGGCGAAGTATAAAACGCCGGTGGACTACGGCATCACCGGCGGTCTGGATTTACCGAAGGTCGCGGCGCTGATCAATGCCGGAATGCCGACGCGGCTGTATTACGTCGCGTATCGCAACAATGCCTTCGATACGCACGTGTTCCAGGGCGACCTGCATCAGCGGCTGCTGACGTATACATCGGATGCTGTCGCGGCGTTCATGACGGACCTCGAGCGTCTTGGTCGCGCGAACGAAGTGGTGTTGATGATGTTCTCGGAATTCGGGCGGCGCGTGCCGGAAAACGCGAATCTGGGTACCGATCACGGCGCGGCCAATCTGATGTTTGTCGCGGGCAAGCGCATCAAAGGCGGGCACTACGGAACGATTCCAAGCCTGACCAGGCTCGATGACGGTGACAATCTCGTCTTCACGACGGATTTCCGCCGCGTCTACGCGACGATGATTTCCGGCTGGCTCGGCTTCAAGAATACCGAAGCCATTCTCAACGGGAGCTTTGAAACCTTCGACATGTTCGCTTAAAAGAAGGAACTGGCTTTATTCCGCTCTAAGGCAGTCAACCGGATCGATTCGGGATGCGCGACGAGCGGGATACAGAACAGCCGCCAGTGAAATGACCGCGAGAAGACCCCCGACCGCAACATAAGTCGGCGCATCGAGTGCGCTGATGCCGAACAGGTATTTCGATAGGACGCGAGTCGACCAGACTGCCGCAAGAGTTCCGAAAAGGATTCCACTCACCGTCAACATTAGTCCCTTCCAGAGCACGAGCATAAGCAGTCGACGTGGCTGTGCGCCGATGGCAAGCCGAATTCCGAGTTCGCGGTTTCTGTAGGCCACGTAACGGGACATCACTCCATACAAGCCCCCCACCGCCAGCGAGACGGCGCTCAAGGCGAATATGACGATCAAGAGCGTACGATATCGTTCTGCAATCAGTGACGAGCGAACAAGTTCGTCCATTGCGTCCATCCAGTCAATGGCAATGTTTTTGTCGATCGACTGGATTCGATTCCGAACGGCGGGCGCGATGTTGAAGGGATTTTGTGTCGTGCGAATCAGGAGCGTGAAGTCGGTATCCCATGCCATCGGCGTGTAATACATCGGTGGCGGAGATATACCGAGGCCAAGTTGCCGGACGTCGTCGGTGACCGCGACAACGGGTGCATATGCCTTCTTCTCGTACTCAAGCCGTTTGTCGATTGCGCTTTCGCCGGGCCAGAACTGGCGCGCCATCGTTTTGTTGATAATGACGGCGCGCGGAGCCGGACCCGGCTCGGTAGCGAAGTCGCTGTCAGTGAACGTTCTTCCTTCGATAATCCGGCCACCTACGACCTCGAAGTAATTCGGCCAGATGTCCCGGGTCTCGATGACCGCCGGTTTGCCATCGATATTTGCAGTGGAGAGTGAACGAAAATCTTCGAATGGCGCACCCATGATTGCCGTGACGCCGGACACTCCCGGCAGTGAATTCAGTTCCATCGACAGCTGCCGGTACACGTGAGCGATCTGCTTGCCTTCATACGTCTGCCGCGGCAGCGCGACGCGCACTCCAAGAAGGTTCGCTGAGTTGAATCCCTTATCCACGGAATTCAGTCGCATGAGACTTCGGGCCAGCAGACCCGCGCCGACGAGGAGCAGAAAGCAAATCGAAATCTCGGCCACAACGACCAGCGCCTGAGACCGGCTTCGTGGCGATCCTTTCTGCTGGCCTCTGTTCTTTAATGTTTCGATCAGGTTCGTGCCCGCGAGCGCCAGCGCCGGGGCCAGGCCGAAGAGAATGCCGCTTGCCGCCGACAGGAGCGTTATAAAGAAAAAAATTCTTCCGTCGACGCCAATCTCGTTAATCCTCGGCAGGCCCGGCGGTGCCAGCGCCACCAGACCGCGCAGGCTCATCCATGCGATGGCACATCCGAGAATGCCACCCAGGGCAGCGATGACGAGGCTCTCGATGATGAGCTGTCGAACGATTCGGCCGGTGCTCGCACCCAGCGCGGATCGCATGGCCACCTCGTGTTCTCGTCCTCGGGCTTCGCCCAACAGCAGGTTGGCAACGTTGCCACACGCGATGAGAAGGAGCAGTCCTGAGGAGAGGAGTAGAAGAATCAGTGGTGTTCTGGCTTCTCGTGTTTCGATATCACGCAGCGGTTCGAGTCGCGCGCCGTGCCGGTGGTCCAATGACGGCAATTCATTCAGAAAAGCAAAGCGAAGATCGCGGAAGATGCCATCGGTTTCGCGTTCGGCATCTGCGAGAGGCATGCCCCGTCGGAGGCGGCCGATGATTTGATAATCGGGACTTGATGGTTTGGATGTGTCCAGAGTCTGCCAGAGCTCGGCATTCGGGCCTGTGTTGGTTCCGTAGCCGGCGAAATCGAAATGGGACGGAAGAATGCCGACAATCGTCCGTGCAGTGTTGTCGAGCACGATCTTTCGTCCGATTGCGTTCGCGTCTGCGCCCAGCGCTTTATTCCAGAATTCATACGTGACAATCACCGCGTCTTTTTCATCGTCATCAAACGAGCGGCCGCGGAAGAGCCGAGTTCCCAGCATCGAGAAGAAATTTGCCGAGGTTCGTGCGGTGTCCAGAGTTCGCGTTTCCTGCTCACCGGCAAATCTCGCGTGTAGCGTCTGGAATATCGCTGTCTCTTCGAACACGGTTTGCAGGTGCCGCCAGTCTTCGTAGTCCTCGTAAGACACCGTGAAGCGATTCCAGAAATCGCCAACGATGGTATCGGTCTTCAGGGCAGCCACCGTGCCCCAGATCGTTACGAGCCGGTCGGCATCCTTATGCTTGAGCGGGCGCACCAGAACGTTGTCGACGACAGCGAACATCGCCGTGGCAGCGCCAATGCCGAGTGCCATCGTCAATATGGCGATCGTTGCGAATGAAGGGCGGCGCCGCAGCGCGTGAACCGCATAACGATAATCGGCAATTGCCGCATCCTGGTTTTCCCTGAACGACATGTTAGTTTCAAGCGTTGTCTACTTTCATGTCGGGTGTCAACGTCCGCAAGCTTTCCGAATTTTTCATGCTCGCGCATTCGCTTCCCACGTATATTGGGGCCACACAAAAACTGGAGGTCACAATGAACGAAGAATTGATCATTGCCATGGCGACGTCCGTGATTCTTGCTTCCGTAAAAAATCCCGCGAAGAAGGCAACGCTGAAAAAGGTGATGTTGAAACTCTATACAACCATCGGGAATATGTACGTGGGCGATCCTGATTTTCAGGCAGCCGGTGGCGCGTCAGCAGGCGCAGGCGGCGACTAGAGTGAACTCGGCCGATCCGAAGAGTGCGAAACCTACCGCTGGCTGTGCGCATTAATGACGAGACTGGATGCGATACGAGCGCGTTTGGCTTCGACACGCAGTTCCTCTGCCTCTTTCGCTTTTCCTTGTTTCTTCAGAACCATGGAATAGTCTTCCAGGACGGTCACCATTTCAGGGTGCTTGCCAAGGCTCCGGCGAGCGATTGTGGCAGCGTGCGCCAGGGCGGCAGCGGCATCGGCCTTTTGGCCCGCCCTGGTGTACGTGTAGCTGAGCGCATGAAGGACGCGGACGGTCTTCACATCAAAATCCTGCCTCACGGATTCAAGGATTTTCAGGGCCCTAAGGTATTGAGCTTCCGCGTTCTTGTACTTTCCGGTACTGGTGTACAGAAGCCCAAGCCCATCCAGCGTAGAGATCAAGTCCGGGTGTGATGCGCCGCCGTCGGCTTCTCTGATTGCCAGTGCATGATTCAAGACCTGCTCCGCTTTCTCAAACTTGCGATCCACGACGTATACCGCTCCCAGGTTGTTCAAGAGTTCGGACAGATCGAACGCGATTCCCGAAGTTGTACTCAACAGCAGAGCCCTGGAAAAGAAGTCTTCCGCCTTATCGTTCTTCCGTTGCCAGAAATACACGATTCCCAGACTGTTGAATATTTGGGTTACGAGCATGTCATTGTTCGGAATCGATTCCGCTAACTTGAGCGACTGCTTCAGAAGCCGCATTGCTTCCTCATCGCGGCCCTCGAACGCATAAGTGGTTCCGAGGTTGCGCATCAGGAGAGCCGTATTTCTCTTATCCGAAAGCCTCTTGTAGATCTCCAGAGATTCCGCATAGGCCCGCTCCGATTTGAACGCTTCATCTTCATTCGCATAGACATCACCCAGTTCGGAAAGTGCCAGCGCGCGATTTGCTTCATCGTTCCGATCGAGCGTGCCAAGTGCGGCCAAATAGAGCTTTTCCGACTGAGAGAAGCGGCCATTGTTGTATTCCGCACGGGCCTGTTGCAGCAATTGCGGATAATCCGAATCGACCGACAGGACCGCGAACAGCATGATCGCGTGGAGATACATATGATCGCTCCTACGAATTGTTCACACGAATTGTTCCCTCATAGACACGCTAAAGGGGAATTCGGTTGTCCTGGGTGTTGGACCTTGAAATCGGGAACCAAATGCCAATGGGTCACTGGTCAAATGCCAAATGTCATATCGATCCGGTTTTCTATATGGCATTTGACATTTGGCCCATTGGCCCATTGACAGATGGTTCCCCACCGGGACCTGAGCTGTCCTTTCGCGATGTTAATCAGGCAATGGAGGCCGAACTATGTCCTACGTTGCCGAGATCAGCAGAGTGCGCCCTTCGTGTTTCATTTTTCTGATCGATCAATCCGGCTCGATGCAGGAGGCATGGGGCGGCGAATCCGGCAAAAACAAGGCCGAGGCGCTTTCCACCATTATTAACAGGTTGTTGCAGAACCTGGTGCTCAAGTGTGCCAAATCCGAGGGGGTGCGCGATTACTACGACGTCGGCGTGATCGGATATGGCGCGGCAGTAGGCCCGGCGTTCAGCGGGCCACTATCCGGGAAAGAGCTTGTGCCTATCGGCGAAGTCGCCAATCAGCCGGCGAGAGTTGAAGAGCGCACAAAAAAGGTAGATGACGGCGCAGGTGGCCTCATCGACCACAGCATCAAGTTTCCAGTTTGGTTCGAGGCTGTCGCCAATGGCGGGACGCCGATGTGCCAGGCGATGGGGCGCGCGCAATCGATTCTCGGCCGCTGGGTCACCGAGCAGCCGACGAGCTTTCCGCCCATCGTCATTAATATTACGGATGGCCAGGCGACGGATGGTGATCCCGCAGCCGCCGCCAACGCGCTCAAAGATTTGAAAACCGAAGACGGGCAACTGCTGCTCTTCAACATTCACGTCTCTTCAATGCCGGCATCACCGATCGAATTTCCGAGCGACGAATCGCGCTTACCCGATGATTACGCGAAACACCTGTTTCGCATGTCCAGCCCGCTTCCCGACTACATGAAAACGGTCGCCAGGGAGGAAGGAATCCCCGTTGGTGATTCGCCTCGAGGGTTCGTGTTCAACGGAGACATGGTATCGGTCATTCGTTTTCTCGATATTGGAACACGAGCCACGAGTCTTCGATGAAATGCTGGTTACTCTGCGCGTCTTCTGGACGCCAAAACGCGGGAATACTGCGGAAGAATACGAAGACGCTTTCTGGCCGCCAAAGCCGCTGACCATCAATTCGAAACTCTCGCGCTTCGCCGTCGCCGACGGCGCCACGGAAACTTCGTTTGCGGGTTCGTGGGCGCAGATACTCACACGCGCCTACTGCCGCGATCAACTCAGCGGCAAAAAAATTCGAAAGCAGCTCCCGCGTCTGCGGGAGGAATGGTTCTCGTCCATCGAAACCCACTCGCTGCCCTGGTATGCGGAGCAGAAACTCACGGACGGCGCTTTCGCGGCCCTGCTGGGACTGACGTTGTCGAATGGAGAGTGGCAAGCCACCGCCATCGGCGACAGTTGCTTGTTTCAAGTCCGCGGCGGCCGGGTTCTGACAAGGTTTCCAATCACGAATTCCGAAGATTTCAATAATCGTCCGCCTCTGCTTTCGAGCAATAGCAGCAATTGGAAAAACGAACTCGCCACCATCGCATGCGCGCGCGGCTCGTGGGAACCCGATGACGTGTTCTACATGATGACGGATGCGATGGCCTGCTGGTTCCTGCGTTCGATCGAGAGCGGCGTGCAGCCGGAAATGGTCTTCGATTGCGATCAGGAGTTCCATCGATGGATCGAGGACCTTCGCGAAAGTGGAATGCGCAACGATGACGTGACTCTATTGAGGATCACCGTCGGACAATAATTATGTCGTGGCCGACACCACAGGACTATAACGAAGCTCTTCAGAATCCACGCCTGAACTTCGAAGACGCGGAACTTCAGGCGGGCACGCCCGAACTCACGGCGCTCGGGCTTCCGCGGCCAATCACCGGAGGTTTCGCCAGCGTCTACAGCGTGCGCTCGGGTTCGCGACGCTGGGCAGTTCGGTGTTTCCTGCGCGATTTCCCGGATCACCAGGAACGCTATTCTGAAATTGCCCGGCATCTGGCAGCGGTGCGGCTTCCGTACACGGTCGATTTTCAGTTTCTCGAAAAGGGAATTCGCGTCCGCGGTTCCTGGTATCCGGTCTTGAAGATGGAATGGATCGAGGGTTCGACGTTTCAGGACACCATCGAAGCGAATATTCAGAATCCCATCGCGCTTGCCAATCTGGCAGACCGCTGGCTGAAAATGCTCGCCGCCTTGAAGAAGAACGGCATCGCTCATGGCGATCTGCAGCATGGCAATGTGCTGATCGCCGGCGGAGATTTCCGCCTGATCGATTACGACGGAATGTTTATGCCGCCGTTTGCCGGCAAACCGAGTCACGAAATCGGCCACCGTAACTATCAGCATCCGGGGAGAACCGAGAGCGATTTCGGTCCTCATCTGGATAACTTTTCCGGTTGGGTTGTTTATCTTTCGTTAATCGCCTGTAGCGTGGACCCAAGTCTGTGGGGCCGCTTCGGACGCGGCGAAGAGCACCTTCTATTTCGCAAAGAGGATTTCGAGGCCCCGCGATACTCGCGCTTGTTCCGAAGTCTGCTGCACGTCAAAGACGATCGCATTCAGAAATACCTGCCGCTTCTCCAGTCGTATCTCGGCATGCGGCTTTCTTCGATCGCCTGTCCGGCCGATGTTGTCGGAACCACGTCCAGGAAACGCGATACGCGGCATGTACCGCTGCCCAGTTGGTCGCGCGAGAGCCAGCTTGATTTGTTCATCTCGAAAAAAAAACCGGACGTACCTGCAACCGCTTTTGAATCTGACGGCGCACTTGCGGTTGCAGTGGCTGAAGAGCCCTGCCCTGTCGTCGATACCGTCGATGCCGTCCAGTTTTCGCAGCCGGTCGCGCGAGAGCGGGTCCTGTTGGCTTCCTATGCAGTCTTCATGGTCGGGCTCATTGGCTTCGTCGCACACGGTACTGTTGCCGGCCTCGATGCCGTTTTCCTCGTGGTGGCCGGATTGAGCTGCGCTGTGGTGTCCCTCACGTGTTCGTATCTGACTCTCGATGAAGTCCATCGAAAATTTGTGGTCTGGTCGGCCGTCGAGTTTCATCGCAATCGATGCGATGTCGTTCAGTTCGGCGTCGACTGCATTGGTGACTGGATCTCACGCAATCAGTTGAAAGAATCGCAGAAAATGAGGCGGCTCAGTGCGCGCGATGTCGAGTACGGCTTGCAGGAGAAAGACCGGATCGCGGTAGTGAAAAGGACACTGGCGTCGTGGATCGACGAATTGGATGCGCGGCGAAAAGAGTTGGATCGTGCCGAAAAGGATGAAGTTTCGCAATTGTCGTGCGCGCGGGGTGAACATCGGCTCTTACTGCGCGACCTTCCGGGAATCCGTGCGCGATACGATCTCGAGCGAAGCGCCATCCATCGTTCCGAGATCTTTTCCCGCAACCAGACGCGGAACAAAATCCTGAAAATCCGCCGCATCCGCGAGCGTCAGCATCAACGCCTCGAGGGGAATCGCGCGGCAATCCATCGACGATTCGAAAAGCGGAGAGAGCGCCTCCACCGCATCATTAGTAACGGTACCGACTGGCTTCGGGCGAAGCGGCTGGTCCTGGCGCGCGATTCCGTGGAGATGGAAAGCTATCGCGACATCCGCTTCGCGAAATACCTTCAGCGAATCCTCGGAAAAATCTGAAATTGGACAAACCCTGCATCTCAGAAGCTGTGAACGAATTGCGGGCTGAGCCATATTCCCCTCCTTGCATCACCGCAAGGAGGGGTGGCTGCGCGGACAAATAAGAAGTCGCGAAGCTACCTTGTTCCGCGCAGACGGGGTGGTTTTCCTTTTTGTTCCCAATCGGAAAACCACCCCGGCCTCGCGATTAGCGGAGGCTCCGCGAAATCTTTTTTAATCGCTCGGCCACCCCTCCCTGCGGTGATGCAAGGAGGGGAATGACGCCCGATTCCACATTCGTTCACACCTTCTCAGATCCCGAAATCTCAAATTGGATGGCGGCGCCTGGGGGGTCTTGCCAGTCCGATCTGAGATTTTCGGGATTTCGGGATCTGAGATGCAGGAATCGTCCGATTTCCATTTTTCCCCCCAACATCCTGTTGAGTCTTCCGTTATCCCTAACAATACATAGCTGTGACCCACCCACGCGCCCTTGCGAGGCATTGAAGGAGGGTATATACTGCCAGACGCTTAACGCCCGGATTGCAAACGACTTGCGCGAGCTGGCGTTCCGGTGCGAGGGGGTTTTGCTGTCGTATAGCTGGGTACGCGTGGCGCGTTTGGTACTGCTGGCAACGGTCCTGTTGCCAGTCATCACTTCGTGTGGCGTAAAGAAAAATGTTTCGGTTCGCACGCGCAAGTTGCTCGGCGGCGACATTCAATTTCGCGCGCGTGTGGCTCCGAATGCGAATCAGAATAATCCGGTTGCGTTGGAATTCCTGCTCGTTTACGACGACAAGCTGCTCGAGACCCTGGAAAAGACGAACGCGAAAGATTGGTTCATGAATCGCGACCAGTTTCACCAGGATTACCCCAAGGGATTTGATTCGTGGTACTGGGAGTGGATTCCGGGCCAGAAAGTAAAAGACGAAAAGATGCCTCTGAAGCCCAACGCCAAGGCCGCGCTTCTCTTTGCGAACTATCTTGTACCGGGTGACAATCGGGCGAAGCTCGATCCATACAAAAGTGTTACCGTGAATTTGGGTGAGAGAGCATTCACCGTAACGCAGGAGTGAGTCTGGATATGGCCGGCGCGTACGAACTTCCGGAGGCGATACAGTGGCACGAGGGGATGCTGCTGTCGCCGCAGCATTTCCAGCAGCTGAGTCTGCGGCAGGAAGAGCTGATGGCCTATCACTTGAGAATGGTCTCGCCCTTTCACTGGGGCGTGACGCATCTCAAGCACGATCCTGTCCTTCTCGTGAGCGGTACCTATCGAATCACGGAGCTCGAAGGGATCATGCCGGATGGTCTGGTCGTTTCGCGATCCGGCCAGGAAGGTGAGCCGCTCGAAATCGATCTCACGCCATTAGCCGATGAGATGAAACAGCGGCCTTTGACAATCAACCTCGTTGTTGCGTCGCGAAAACTCGGCGAGCCCCCTTTTACAGGGGATCTCTCGCGATACGTTTCGATGGAAGGGCCGCCGGTTGTGGATGAAAATACCGGCGACAGCGAATTGCGCATTCCCCGGCTGCATCCGCGTCTCAGCCTTCTGGCCAGCGATACTATTCCGAAGAAATATTCCGGTTTTCCAATCGCGCAGGTTTCTTTGAAGGATGAGACCTACACGCTGACGGACTTCATTGTCCCGACCGTGCAGGTGCCGCTTCAATCCGTGCTCGGCGAAATGTGTTCGACAGTCGCGAAGCGCCTGCGGCAAAAGGCCGTCTTTCTTTCCGAGCAGGCGCGTTCACCTGCGCTGGTGAGCGAGGGCGCTGCGCTGATCGAAATGAAGGAGACGATCAAGAGCCTTGTATTGGGTTTGCCGCATCTCGAGGCCCGGCTGTACACGGGCGTGGCGCATCCATTGATGCTTTATCTCGATCTCTGCCTGATCGCGGGGGAGCTTTCGTCGATGGGACACGGCATGGTGCCGCCGATGCTGGCTCCGTATAACCACAACGACCTTCGAGGATCGTTCAACCAGATTCGCGAGTTCCTGTTCAAGATGCTCGATCTGATTCACGAAGCTTACAATGCCATCTCATTCACTTACGAAAAGGGCCGGTGGAGCCTGCCTCTTCTTACCGTGTGGATGCGGGAACGGCTGACGATCGGAATTCGAACGAATATCGGTCAGACCGATGCTGCAGCGGCCGAGTGGTTCGAGAAAAGTATCGTCGGCTCCGAACCCCGCATTGAAGGAATGATGACGCGGCGTATTCTTGGCGCGCAGCGGCACAGGATCGATAAGGATCCCGAGCTTCGACTGGTCGCCGCGCCCGGTGTTGTTCTCTATTCGGTGAAATTCGATCCTCTATATATCGAGCTTGGCGACCCTCTTCAGGTATTCAATCCGGAAGCCGGAGAAGCGGGGAGGCCGGCCGACGTCATTCTCTACGTCAAACCATGAGCAGGACTGAAGAAAGCGTATCTCTGCTGTTGATTCAGTTCCGTGATTTCTACACGGAGTTGATCAATCTGAAGCGGCTCATTCGATCCGGGACGCCGTTTGCCGGAATGGGTGCGCCCGATAAGAGTCCCGGCGACCGCGCTGCGACAGCCGTTGCCGAAAGGCTTGCGGCGGTCATGGAACAGCAGGCGATGCTTGCCGGGCGTCGCGGATCCGACTACACGGGATTCTATCTTCAGGCGCAATACGTGATGGCTGCGCTCGCAGATGAGATCCTGCTGCACCGCATCGAGTGGATCGGAAAGGACGCCTGGAACAATCACCTGGTCGAATACCGGCTCTTTCGAACGCGAATCGCCGGAGAAGAATTCTTCATTCGCCTCGACCGGCTTTTGCAAACGCCCGATCCTATGTATAAGGATCTTGCGACGGTTTATCTGCTCGCGATCATGCTCGGGTTTCGCGGGAAATACTGGGGACATGACGATCGCGGCAAGATCGATTATTACCGCCGGCAGTTATTTACGTTCATATTTCACGGTCAGCCTGAACTGAAGAAGGAAACGAAGAAGCTGTTTCCGGAGGCTTACCTGCATACCGTTGAAGAGGGCACGGGGCGCAAGGTGCCCCAGGTAAAGATCTGGTACTTCCTGCTCGCCGCGCTGATTGTGGTCTATTTCTTCATCTCCAGATCGATTTGGATTAATTCGACAACTGAACTCGAAGGCATTACCAGCCGCATCGAGGCGCTGTCGCGGTAGCGGAGGCTTTGCACAAAAAGTGGTGATCTGTCGCGAATTTGAATCGAGCGTATTCCCCTCCTTGAAAAGGAGGGGTGGCTGCGGCATTAATAAAAAGCCGCGAAGCCGCCGAAGCGCCGCAGACGGGGTGGTCAGTTCGGCGAAACTCTTCAGGCCTAAAGATTTCGCCGAACTTCTCTTGAGGCTGCGCCCTATCGGGCTTGCGCTTCGCGCCACCCCGTCTGCGCGAACTAAGGTGGCTTCGCGATATTTTCTTGATCGCGCATCCACCCCTCCTTTGCAAGGAGGGGAATAGAGAATTGGCGTGATTCCATTTATCACTAAGTTTCTGCCGTACATTCTGGGCGGGCTGGGTGTGCTGATCGCAGCCGTAGCCGCAGGTGTGCTCCTGATTGTCAGGAGTTCGCAGAAGAAAAATCCCGCCGCCATGTTCTCGGCTGCGATGAAGCAGAAGGCCGTTCTCGAAAAGCAGTACGAAAAATACGAAAAGCAGGCGGGCAGCGCCAGGGAGAAAGCCGGAGCGGCTGCGGAGTCGATGCGGCCTCCCGTACCGCCAATACCCCCGAAGCCGAGCCTGTGGAGCCGCTTCCTCGCCTTCTTCGGAATTCACTCGGGAAACTTGAGCCAATCGTTCAAGCAATCGATGAAGCTGCTGCGCTCCAGGATTCCTGGGCGCGATTATCAATATCGGGTGCCCTGGTTCATCATGATCGGGGAGTCGGGCTCCGGAAAAACCACACTGCTGGATAACGTCACGCTGCCGAAACCTTTCGGAACAATGGGTGACGATCCGTTCATGCTTCGCAATCCCGTCACCTGGTGGTTGTTCTCGAACGGTGTGGTGCTCGATGTCGATGGGAGCATGATCGTATCACCCGACGGTCACACGTCCGATGATACGACCTGGCGCTCCTTCCTGAGTCTGGTCCGCCACAATCGTCCCGAGCGTCCGGTAGATGGTTTCATCATAACCATTCCTGCCAGCGACCTGATCGGTCCGAAAAAGCTCAGCAATGAAGATCTGCGCCGCAAAGCAGACATGCTTTACCAGAAGGTCTGGGACGCGCAGAAAGCGCTGGGCATGACCTTCCCGGCGTATGTCTTCGTGACAAAGTGCGATCACATCCCGGGATTTCGCAGCTACGTCAGCGAGCTTCCGAAGCATCTGCAGGACGATATTTTCGGCTGGTCGACTCCTTATTCGGTTCATGCCGCATACGTTTCCGAATGGCTGGATCAGGCATTCGTGAATCTGAACAACGCGGTCTACAAAACGCAGCTCGAGATTTTCGCCGAAAGCGAAGTGGTCGAAGACTCCGATGGCGTCTTTATCTTTCCAACGGAGTTCCAGAGTCTCACCGAGCCGCTGCGCATTTACCTGAATCACATTTTCAAAGAAAGCGCGTATCACGAAAGCTTCATGTTCCGCGGCGTGTACTTCACTGGAGACGCGGAGCTGGATGCGCCGGTCAGCACAGAACTGGGTGGCGCCTATGCCCCCATGCCACCGGGTACCAGACCGAAGCCCGTCTTCCTGAAGCACGTATTCGAAAAAAAGATCTTTCTCGAATATCCGCTGGCGCGTCCTGTGTTTCGGACAGTCCTCGCCAGAAATCGGTGGGCTCTGGGCGGGCAGATCGCGTGCCTCGCATTTTTCGTCATT
>Ga0207646_10002403_pt1 | contig 22089 bp, 22 predicted proteins | sample KBSK5502metaG_FD_184343 | JGI IMG/M metagenome (GOLD analysis project Ga0207646, IMG submission 184343) | Corn, switchgrass and miscanthus rhizosphere microbial communities from Kellogg Biological Station, Michigan, USA - KBS K5-50-2 metaG... | ecosystem: Host-associated > Plants > Roots >... | reverse complement strand
CAAGAAGATGGGAGTCCAGGAACCGGGCGGGTTCGCGGACGTCATGACGCGGATCGTGCTGAAGAAGGCCGGCCTCGATCCGGCCAAGGACGTGACCTTCGTCACCACGACGACGGCTGGGCGAGTACAGGCCCTCGCGACCGGCACGACCGACACGGCGGTCCTGCACATCGATCAGATCAAGACCGTGCAGAAGCAAACGCCCACGATCTCGGTCCTCGCGAACATGTGGGAGGTTCTGACCGATTACCAGTACTCCGTCTACGTCGTACCGACGCAGGTGCTGAAGGACGATCCCAACACGCCCGAGTGCATCATTCGCGCGCTCATGCGGGCGAACCGTGCGATGTACGACCCAGCCAATCGCCAGAAGATCATCGACCTCGGCGTGACCCAGACGAAGGAGGCGGCCGACGTGGTCGCGGACACCTTCGACACCCTGGTGAAGGCGAAGGCCTGGCCGCAGAACGAGGGGCTGCTCAAGGCCAACATCGAGGGCACGATCGCGAGCGAGAAGGGCTTCGGAAAGATCACGAAGGACCTCAAGTTCGAGGACGTTACCGACCTGACCATCGTGAAGAAGGTCGTCGACCAGCTCGGACGCGTGAAGGACTTCCCGTACTGAACCGAGCACGGAGATGACAAAACTCGTCGACCTCACCCAGCCGTGGGGCGATCGAATGCCGACCTGGCCGCAGTTCGAAGCGATCCAGGTGACGGATATCACGACACACCATCGCGACGGCAAGAGCACCGTGCTCGTGAAGACGAACATGCACACGGGCACGCACATCGACGCGCCCATCCACTACTGGCCGACGGGCAAGCATCTCGGCGAGATCCCGATTGGCGATCTCTACGGCACCGGCTTGGTGATCGACCTGCGGCCGATCACCAAGCCCTGGTCCTACTACTCGCTCCGGGATGTCCTCTCATGCCTGCCAAAGGGAGAGCAGATCCGCGAGGGGGACGTCGTCATCCTGTACACCGGGTGGGACCGCTACAACTGGACAAAGCCCACCCGCGATGACGTCACCTATTTCGATCGCCACCCCGGGCCGATGCCGGAGGTGTGCGATTACCTCATCGACAAGAAGATCCGGTGGTTCGGTGGCGACCTCGCTTCGATGGACCACTCGCTCTACGTGCGCGTCCGCTATTTCCGCCCGGATCTCGTTAAGGAGTACGAGGCGCAGACCGGAAAGCCGATCGACGAGGCGCTTCCGATGAAGGACTTCGAGCACGTGCATTACCACATGGCCAAGGCGAATGTCCCGATGCTCGAGAACCTCGGCGGCGAACTGGCCGAGGTTGCCGGCCGGCGCGTGGACGTCGGCGCGTTTCCCTGGCGCTGGGTGAACGGTGAGGGTTGCATCTGCCGCGTGGTGGCGTTCCAACCATGACGACCTACCGGGGGGCCGCGCCCCCCGAGAACCCCCCATCCGCGCGGTCGACGACGGCGACGATGCAGGCGCTCGTGCTGACCGGACCGCACCAGTTCGAGATACGCGACGACGTTCCGATCCCGCACCCGGGATCGAACGAGGTGCTCGCTCGCGTGCGTGCGATCGCCATCTGCGGCACCGACGCCGAGATTGTCGAGGGCACGTTCAAGGGCCGCTGGCCGCGCGCGTACCCATTCATCCCCGGCCACGAGTGGTCCGGGGAGGTCGTGGAGGCGGGCGATATGGCGATCGGCTACGGGTTCACGCCGGGATCGCGCGTCGCGGGCACGAGTCACTCGGGTTGCGGGTACTGCCGGATGTGCCGCACCGGTCGCTACAACCTCTGCCTCAACTACGGCCGCGAGGATCTCGGTCACCGGCAATACGGCCACTACACGCAGGGCGCGTACGCGACGTACGTGGTCCACACGATCAAGAGCGTCTTCAAGATCCCCGACTCGATGCCGTTCGACGTCGCGGCGCTCTGCGACACGGCGTCGATCGCGCTGCACTCGGTGAAGCGTCCCGGGATCAACCCGGGCGACATCTTCGTGGCGGTCGGCTCCGGCGGCATGGGGCTTCTCACCGCCATGTGCGCGCGAGCACTCGGCGCCGCGCGCTGCATCGTCGTCGGCGGCGGCAAGCGGCTCGACCGCGCGAAGGAGCTCGGGTTCGAGACGGTCGATTACCACGACGGCGACCCGGTAGCCCGGATCCGGGACCTCACCGGCGGCCTCGGACCCGACGTCGCCGTCGACTCGGCCGGCACGAAGGACTCCGTTCGTCAGTCGATCGGGATGGTCCGCAAAGGCGGCCGGGTCGCGTTCACCGGCATCCCGAAGGAGCCCTCGTCGGTGGACTTCCAGAAGGTCGTGCTCGAGGAGATCGACCTCTACGGGGTCCGCGCGAACCGGAACACGATGGAAGAGGTGATCCCGCTCATCGCCGACGGCCGGATCCCCGCCGCCAAGCTCATCACGCACCACTTCAAGCTCTCCGCGTTCGCCGAAGCGCTCCAGACGTTCAACGACCGGGTCGACGGCGCGCTCAAAGTGATAGTGGAGCCTTGACGTGAGCGAGGAGCGGTTCACTCGCGACGAGCAAACTCCGCCAGCCTTGAGCGTTTCTCCTCGGCGTGGCCGAGAGATCGAGCGAGTGGAGCCGTGATGTGAGCGTCGACGTTCGCGGTTCCATCGGTGCGCTCATCCGGACGCGGCGTGCGGTCCGGGCGTTCAAGCCGGGCATGGTCCCGGACGCTGACGTCAACGAGATCCTGGAGGCAGCGCGCTGGGCGCCGTCGCCTGCGAACCGCCAGCCAACGCGGTTCATCTGGGTGAAGAGCGCTGCGGTCAAGCGTGAGCTTCAGATGCTCGCGAAGGAATCGAAGGAGCTCTCGGCGTACTGGGACCCGATCTTCCGGCCGGACGGCACGAGCGGCCGCGTGAACGACCTCGAGACCCCGGAGGTCATCGCGGTCATCGCCGATCCGGCGAAGAGCCTCACGAACATTCACGCGGACAACGGATTCGAATGGGCCGCGGCGATGTCGATCTACGCGATGTGGCTACGAGCGCACTCGCTCGGCTACGGCGGAGTGTTCGTGCAGCACTGGATCACCGAGAAGGCGAAGAAGATCCTGAACGTCCCCTTGTCGTGGACGTTCCTCGGCACGTTCACGTTCGGCCAAGCGGCCGAGGCGCCGACCATCGACCGTCTACCGCTGGACCAGCTCGTATCGATCGACCGCTTCCCGGGGCGGCCGCGCCCATGAAGACCGCGGTCGGCGAGCCCGCCCGTTCGGCGGAGATCCCCGCGACGATGCTCGCGGTGGTGTTCACCGCGCCCAACGAGTTCGCGGTGCGCGAAATGCCGACTCCTCGCGCCGGACCGCGCGAGGTCCTCGTCCGCGTCCGAGCGTCGATGGTCTGCGCGACCGACGCGAAAATCCTCTCCGGAAAATTTCCGGCCACGAAGTTCCCCCACGTGCCGGGCCACGAGTTCGCCGGCGAGATCGCCGCCTCGAGTGACGAGCGTTTCGGTACGGGCACCAGGGTCGGTGTCGAGGTGCATGTGGGCTGCGGCACCTGCGACCGGTGCCGAGAGGGGATGTACACGCTCTGTCGGAATTACGGCAAGCGCGAAACGGGCCATGCCCACGTCGGCTTCACGATCGGCGGCGGTCTCGCCGAGTACGCGGCCGTGCCGATCGCCGCGTTGCATCCGCTCCCGGAGCACGTGACCTTTGAGCAGGGGGCGTGGACCGATAACCTCGGCGTCGCGCTCTGGGCCCTCGAGCGCGGGAGGACGGCGGGTGGCGAGCACGTGGTCGTGATCGGCCCGGGCGCGATCGGGCTGTGCGTGGCGCAGCTGGCGCGCGCGCTCGGCGCCGGCCGGGTGACGCTCGTCGGCCGCGGAGCCCGGCTCGCGCGCGTCCGGGACATGGCGGATGAGGTGATCGATGCCGCTGATGTGGCGCGACTGCGCGGAACGGCCGATCTCGTCGTCGAGTTCGCGGGCACCGCCGAGGCCGCACGCAACGCGATAGGGCTCGCGCGCCGCGGAGGCCGCGTCGTGCTCGGCGGGTCGACCGGGACCGGCGTCGAGCTCTCCGGCGTCGACCTTTCGACGATCGTGCTCGGCAACCTGGACGTCCTGGGCTCGCTCGCAAATCCAAAAGGCGTGTCCGGCCGCGCGCTCGCGTTGCTCGCCGACGGTACGGTGGACGTCACCAGTCTGGTCACGCATCACTTTCCGCTGCGCTCGTTCGCGGATGCATGGCGCACGTTCACGGAGCGCCGCGACGGTGCGATCCGCGTGATGCTCCACCCGCAGGCCGACTCATGACCGCGATCGACCGCGAAACGGCGATCGAGCTCTATCGCGTCATGCGGACGATCCGGGCGTTCGAGGAGCGCGCCGTGCAGCTCTTCGGCGAGAACAAGATCTGGGGGACGATCCACAGCTACGCCGGTGAGGAGGCGATCGCCGCCGGCGTGTGCGCGCACCTTCGCGACGACGACTGGATCACCTCCACGCACCGCGGCCACGGGCACTGCATCGCGAAGGGTGCGGATCTCGGCAAGATGTTCGCCGAGCTTCTCGGGCGAGAGACGGGATACTGCCGCGGCCGGGGCGGCTCGATGCACATCGCGGATACCTCCAAGGGCAACCTCGGCGCGAACGGGATCGTCGGCGGCGGCATTCCGATCGCGACCGGTGCCGCGCTCACGGCGAAGCAGCTCGGCACCGACCAGGTCGCGGTCTCGTTCTTCGGCGATGGCGCGGTCAACCAGGGGACCTTCCACGAGTCGCTGAACCTCGCCGCGATCTGGAAGCTGCCGGCGGTCTACGTCTGTGAGAACAACCAGTACGCCGAGAGCCTGCCGGTGAAACGCGCGTTCGCGGTGGAGGACATCGCGAAGCGGGCCGAGGGCTACGGGATGCCGGGTGTGCACGTCGACGGGCGCGACGTGCGCGCCGTGCACGCCGCCGCGGGCGAAGCGGTCGCGCGCGCGCGGGCGGGGAAGGGGCCGACGTTCATCGTTGCGGACTCGTACCGGCACGAAGGCCACTACTACGGCGACCCGCGGAAGTACCAGGCCAAGGACGAGATCGAGGGCTGGCGCAAGCAGTTCGACCCCATCGCCGACGCCCGTGCCTGGATCACCGCCGAGAAGCTCGCGTCCGCCGCCGATCTCGACGCGATCGACCGAGAGATCGCCGCGGAGATCGATCGCTCCGTTTCGTGGGCCGATCAGGGGCCGCTCGCGTCGCCGATCAAGCTGCCCGAGGACGTGTATGCAGGCGACTGAGGCGCGCGCACCCGTGGCGACGCGCGAGATGTTCTACAACGAGGCGCTCGGCGACGCGCTTCGCCTCGAGATGGAACGTGATCCACGCGTGATCGTGATCGGCGAAGACATCGCCGAGCACGGGGGCGCGTTCCAGGTCACCGCCGGCCTACTCGACAAGTTCGGGCCGACGCGGATCCGGCAGACACCTATCAGCGAGATCGTGATCGTCGGCGCGGCGGTCGGTGCGGCGCTGACCGGGCTCCGTCCGGTCGTCGAGCTCATGTACGTCGACTTCGCGGGACTTGCGATGGACCAGATCGTGAACCAGGCCGCGCAGAACCGCTTCATGTTCGGCGGGCAGGCCCGCGTCCCGATGGTGCTCCGGACGCAGGGCGGCTCGGGACGGGGTAATGCGGCCCAGCACTCGAAGTCGCTGGAGGCGTGGTTCGCGCACATCGCGGGCCTCAAGCTCGTGATGCCGTCGACACCGGCCGACGCCAAGGGTCTGCTCACCGCGGCCATCCGCGATGAGAACCCGGTCATCTTCCTCGAGCACAAGCTGCTCTACCGGACGAAAGGACAGGTGCCCGAGGGAGAGCACCTCGTGCCTCTCGGGAAGGCCGACGTCAAGCGCGCGGGCACCGACCTCACGATCGTCACCTGGTCTCGCGATCTGCTCTTTTCGCTCGAGGCGGCCGCGAAGCTGGCGGACGACGGGGTCGCCGCCGAAGTGGTCGATGTCCGCACGCTCGTACCCCTCGACCGGGAGACGATCCTCGGCTCGGTACGGAAGACGCATCGCCTGCTTGTCGTGCACGAGGCGATCAAGCGCGGCGGCTATGGCGCCGAGATCGCGGCGATGGTCGCCGAGGAGGCGTTCGACGACCTCGACGCTCCGCCGAAGCGTCTGGCCGGGCTCGAGACGCCGATCCCGTACGCGCAGCACCTCGAGCTCAGCGTCGTGCCGCAGGTCGACGACATCGTCCGCGCCGCGAAGGAGCTCGTCGCCTGAGCGTCACGCGCGTCATCCTGCCCAAGCTCGGGCTCACCATGGATGAGGGCCGCATCGTCGCGTGGCACAAGCGCGTCGGCGACGCGGTCGCCGCAGGCGACGTCTTGTTCGAAGTCGAGACCGACAAGGCGACCATGGAAGTCGAGTCCCCGACCGCCGGGACCCTCCGCAGGATCCTCTACCCCGCCGACGCCACCGCTCCTGTCGCGACCGTCATCGCGCTCATCAGCGACACTCCGGACGAGCCCCTCCCCGCTAATGGCTCTTTTGGGGCTGGACTTCCGACCGGGGCCCAACCTCCGAAACCCTCTTTACGCGACGGGGGCCCCCCGTCCTCCGGACGGGGCCCCATCGCGCGGGGGCCCTCGGAGGTTGGGCCCCTCGCTGATTCCGCTGTTCTATCGGAGGGCTACCGAGTCCGATCGTCCCCTGCCGCGCGCAAGCGAGCGCAGGAGCTTGGCGTCGACATCGGAAAGATCGCGGGCAGCGGTCCCGGCGGTCGGGTGACTCTCGAAGATGTCGATGCTGCGGTCACCTCAGGGTCGGCCCCGGTCGCGCCCTCGTATGGAGAGAGGAGAGAGCCCCTGTCGCGCATGCGCAGGGCGATTGGCGAACGCATGACCAGGAGCGTCCGCGAGCAGCCCCAGTTCTCGATCTCGCGCGACGTCGACATGACCGCGGCCAACGAGAAGCGCAAGGTCGCCGGCGCGTCGTACACCGATGCGATCGTCGCAGCCGCGGCGAAGACGCTCCGCGATCACCCGCGACTCCGGGCACGCGTCGAAGACGGAGCGCTCGTGACTAGCGATGCCGCGCATATCGGTCTCGCGATCTCTCTCGAGGATGGACTGCTCGTCGGGGTGCTTCGCGACGCGGACCGCAAGAGCCTCACGGACCTCGCCGCGGAGCGCGAGCGACTCGAAGAGCACGCCCGGGCGGGCAAGCTCGCCGAGCAGGAGCTCACCGGATCCGTGGTCACCGTGTCGAACCTGGGAACCATGGGCATCGATCGCTTCACCGCGATCGTCAATCCGCCCGAAGCGGCGATCCTCGCGGTCGGACGGGTGGCCGACCGCGTCGTCGCGAAGGATGGCGTTCCCGCCGTGCGCCCGATCGCCACGCTGACGCTCTCGGTCGACCACCGTGTCGCCGACGGAGCGACCGCGGCGCGGTATCTGTCGGCGGTCGCGGAGCGACTGGAGCGCGGCGACCTGTGACGACCGAAGTCGCGAACCGCGTTCAGCTCGCGGCCGGCCACTGGAAGCCGCGATTCGTGGCGAACGGGATCGACCCGAACGATTTCGATCGCGTCCTCGCTTCGACCACGGAGTGGCGTGACTGGGCGCCGAATTGGACGCGTGTCGGCGACGAGCATCGGGCGATCGCCGACGAGGCCGAACGGTCGGCGTACAACGTCACGGCGACCGATGCATACCAACGCGCCGCGTGGTGTTACCACCTGGGGAAGTTCCTGTGGTTCGAGGATCGCGCGTTGCACGACGAGCTGCGCGAGCGGACCGTCGCGACCTACGCGAAAGCGATGCCGCGCCTCGACCCTCCCGGCCGGCGGATCGAAGCGCCGTTCGAGGGCGCGGTGATCCCGGGCATCCTGCGCGCGCCCCGGGATGTTTCGCGTCCGCCGCTTGTCATCCTCGTTCCGGGCCTCGACTCGGTGAAAGAAGAGCTCTACGCGATGGAGAACCACTTCCTTCGCCGCGGTCTTGCCACGCTGACCATCGATGGTCCCGGCCAGGGCGAGAACGCGCCGCGCTTTCCGATCCGTGCCGACTGGTCGAGCGTCATCACCCCGCTTCTCGACCACCTGTCGACGCACGAGCGTGGTCTCGACCTCGGGAGCGTCGGGCTCATGGGCATCAGCATGGGTGGCATCTACGGGCCTCGCGCCGCGGCGAAGGAGAAGCGCCTGCGCGCGATCGTCGCGCTCGCTGGTCCCTACGATCTCTCCGAGTGCTGGCCGGCGCTCAATCCGCTCACCAAGGGCGGCTACGTCTTCTACACGCAGTCGCGCGACGAGGCCGAGGCCTTTGAGCGATCACGGTCGCTGACCTTACGAGGCGTGTTGAAGGACGTGACGTGCCCGCTCCTCGTGATCCACGGCGGCAAGGACCGGCTCTTCCCGCCCGAGCAGGCGGAGCGGATCGTGCGCGAGGCGCCGAACGCGACCCTGCTTCTGTATCCCGAAGGCAACCACGTCTGCAACAACATCCCGTACAAGTACCGCCCCGCGATGGCGGACTGGATGGCTGAGCGGCTAGGCGCCGGGAGATAGGACCCGACCGGGGCGAGCGCCGGTGTGCTCGCCGCGTCGCAGGACCTGCTCGCCGTTCACGAAGACGTCCACCACGCCGCTCGCGAAGCGGTGCGGGTCCGCGTAGGTCGCATGATCGATGATCGTGTTCGGATCGAATGCGACGACGTCGGCGAAAGAGCCTCGCGCGATGCGGCCGCGCCGATCGAGACCGAGGTTCGTCGCGGGAAAGCTTGTGAGCCGCCGGATCGCTTCCTCGAGCGGCACGAGCCCTTCGTCCCGTACGTACCGCCCGAGCAGGCGCGCGAACGTTCCGTAGGCGCGCGGGTGCGGGTTGGATTTCAGGAACACGCCTTCCGGGGCGGGCGCCGCCTCGTCCGAGCCGAAGCTCATCCACTCGATCGCGACCTGGCGCCGCACGTTCTCCTCTGAGGCGATGAAGTAGCACGCGCCGACGCGGCTCTCGTCCTCGACGACGAGGTCCATCGCCGTCACTTCAGGCGATCTGCCGCGCATCTTCGCGACCTCCGCCAGCGTTTTTCCGGTGAGCGGCTTCAATGCGTCGTTCTTGAACGAGACGAGGAGGACACCCTCGGCGCCTCCCGCGGCCAGGTACAGGTTCTCCCAGTCCTTTCCGGGCACGCGCATCTCGTGCGCGAGGCGCTCGCGCACGGACCGATCCCGCAGGCGCTCGAGCCACGCCCGGAACCCGCCCTCCTGGACCCACGGCGGCATCGTCGCGTTGAGGCCGGTTGCCCCCGCGGTGTACGGGTACATGTCCGCGGTGATGTCGAGGCCCGAGGCGCGTGCCTTTTCGACGCGTTCGATGACCGCCGACAGCATCGTCCAGTTGGCTTGGCCGGCCTGCTTCAGGTGATAGATCTCCCCGCGGACATGGGCTCGCCGGGCGATCTCGATCAGCTCGTCGATGGCTTCGATGAGCCGCTCGCCTTCGTTGCGGAGGTGCGAGATGTAGGTGCCGCCCGCCGCCTCGGCGAGCGCGGCGAGCTCGTCCGTCGAGGCGAACGTTCCGGGCGTGTAGATCAGCGCCGATCCGAGGCCGAGCGCGCCGTCGGCCGCGGCCTCGCGCGCGAGGCGGCGCATCCGCTCGAGCTCGTCGTCGCTCGGCGGGCGGTCGTCATAGCCGACCTCGTGCACGCGAAGCGTGGTCGCGCCGACGAACGACGCCACGTTGACGGAGACGCCGAGCCGCACGAGGTGATCGAGACCCTCGCGTAGGGTGGTCCAGGGCATGTCGTACCTGATGTCCGCCTGACGTTCGATCTGATCGCGACGCATCGCCTCGGTGAGCGGACCCATCGACGATCCTTCACCGAACACTTCGAGCGTGACTCCTTGACGGACATCGCTCTGCGCGCGGCCGTCGGCGATGAGCGACGGGATCGCCCACGAGAGCACGTTGATGAATCCGGGCGCGAGGGCAAGACCGGTCGCGTCGATCTCGCGCCGACCGCGATCTCCGATCGCCGGCATGACCGCGGCGATCAAATCGCCATCAATCGCGACGTCCGCCGCGTACGGCGGTCCGCCTTCTCCGTCGTAAACCGTCCCGTTACGCATGACGACGTCGTGCATCGGCCGGCCATACTAGGGAGCCCGGTGTAGGCTCGCCGCTACCGAAATCGGGCAGGAACGGGAAGGGGTACAGATGCTGCGGACCGTCGCGCGCGTCGAGGAACGGCCCTGGGTACTTCTCGGTCTGGTGTTCGTCGCGACCTGCTTCTTCGGCTTCTTGGTGCAGGCGGCGGGAAGCGCATGGCTGCGGTGGCACGACGATCCGATCGCCTCGACCTATCGCACGACGCTCTCGTACACCTCGGCGCTCATCGGGGACGCGGTGCTCATTCCTCTGGTCAACGTCTTCATCGTCGGCCAGCTTCTCGTGTGGCGACGCCGTCCGCGTACGGCTGAAGTCGCCGGCGCGTTTCTCGCGAGCGCCCTCATCACCGTCTTCCTCCACCTCTATCAGGCGGCGAACGCGCTCCTCAACTGGACGATGATGCAGCCGTACCGCTGGACCGGGATCGGTTACGAGCACGCCGCGTTCATGTGGGCCGAGATCGGCCTCGTCCTCTTCTTCTGGGGTCAGGTCGCGCTCGTCGCGAAGGAGAGTCCGCGCGCGATCCTGTCGCATCGCATCTTGCTGGTCGTGCTGTGCGGACTGGCGTTCCTCCGGCTCGTCTTCACCGACTACGGTTACTTCTAGCGGAGGTCGCCCCGACGGCTGGTTGCCGCCGGGGCGCCCATTTCACGACGGATCGCGGTGCATGTTGATCTCGTAGGTACCCGCGACGGCGGGACTCGTCTGCGCGAACGTGCCCTGACCGTGCAGGCCGTCGAGGTTTCCAGTGGCGCTCACGACCGTGAACTGACCCTGGACGCTCCCGGCGGATCCGCCAGATCCTTCGAATCGAAGCACGACCGTGCCGGCCATGCCTCCGACGGTGCACGTGCAGGTAACCGTGCCGTGGAACTCGCTCGTGCCATCGGAGTGGAATACCTGCCGGATGTCCTGGGTGAAGCTTCCGGTAAGCGTCCCCGAGAGCGTTCCGGTCGCGTTCGCGGTGATGATCGTGTTGCCGTCTGCGGTGCGCGAGCTTGTGGGCGTCATGCTCGTGAACACGAAGTGGCCGCTTCCCGAAGTGGGTGCCGTCGCCGCGGCTGGGAGCGCGAGTAGCGCGGTGATGGCGATGGCCGCGAGCGATGCCGCGGCGATGCGGCGGAGATGGCGGAGTGTCGATCCTCGCACGTTGTACCTCCCCAATGCGAATCGGACCGGGGGACATTAGGCCGACAACGGCCGCAGTCAAGGCGCGAAACGCACACCGATCGCTACGACGAGCGAGCGCTCGTCCGTCTAGGCGCGCCTATGGCCCGTAGACCTTGCCCGGGTTCAGCAGCCCCTTGGGGTCCATGACGTTCTTGATCCGCTTCATGACGTCGAGCGCATCGCCGTGCTCGGCGCGCATGTAGCGAGCGCGGACCGCGCCGGTGCCGTGCTCGCCGGTGACGGTGCCGCCCACCTCGATCGCTAGCTTGTGCAGGCGGTCGGCGAGCTCGTCCGCCCGCCTGACCTCGTCGGGATCCTCGGGGTCGACGAGGATCGCCGAATGCACGTTGCCGTCGCCGAAGTGTCCGTAGAAGACGACCGCGATCCCGAGCTCGGCACCCATCTCGCGGGCGCGCCGGACGGTCTGCGGGATCTCTGAGAGCGGCACCGCGAGATCCTCGCCCGCGAAGATGCGATGTTTTCCCGGATGCGCGAGCGCCGTAGCGGCAGCGAGCCCGCTGCGTCCAGCCCACAGGCGCGTGATCTCCCTTTCGTCTTCAGCGAAGCGCGTGACCGTGGCGCGCTTGCGGACGATCCCATCGGTGTAGCGGACGTTCGCGGCCACCTGCTCCGGCGTGCCCTCGACCTCGATAAGGAGGACGGCCTCGCCGTCGGGCAACGCGAGCTCCGGACGCCAGAGCTGGAGCGCGTCGACCGCGCTTTTATCCAGGAGCTCGGCGGTGGACGGGAGGATCCCTGCTTCGAAGAGATCGTCGAGTGACGCGACGGTGTCCTCGAGCGCTCGGTAGCCGGCGAGGATCACGGCGCGCGCCGGCGGCCGCGGCTGCACCCGCAGACGCAGCCGCGTGAAGATGCCGAGCGTTCCCTCGGATCCGACGAAGAGCTTCGTGAGGTCGATCCCGCTCGAGGACTTGAGCGCCTTCGAGCGCACCCCACCCGTGGTGATGACCGAGCCGTCCGCGAGGACGACCTCCGCGCCGAGAACGTACGCGGAGGTCGTGCCCCAGCGCACCGCGTGCGGCCCGCTCGCGTTGTTCGCCGCCATGCCGCCGAGCGTGCACGCGCGACCGCTCCCGGGATCGGGCGGGAAGAAGAGGCCGTGATCGGCGAGCGCGCTCTGAAAGTCGAAGTACACGAGGCCCGGCTCGACGATCGCCTGCAGGTTGCGACGATCGATCTCGACGATCTTCCGCATGCGCGCGAACGAGATGACGATCCCGCCCTCCGGTGCGATGGCGCCGCCGGTCTGCCCGGTCCCAGCGCCGCGCGGCACGAGCGGCGTCTCCGTCTCGTTCGCGACACGCACCACCGCGACGACCTCCGCCGTCGACTCGGGAACGACGACCGCGCTCGGCATGCGTCGCTGGCGCAGCGACCAGAACGAGGCGTCGTACGAGTAGGGCAGCAGGCTCGCGGGGTCGTCGATGACGCGCTCGCTCGCGACGACCTCGCGCAGCCGCGCGGCGACACTCGCGGTGCCGATCGCCATCGTCCGTATGCTAGGGACATCGCTCTCTCTTCTACCCATGTCAGCCCCGAGGATCTCGCGACCTGCATCTCGTGCGGTCTCTGTCTGAACGACTGCCCAACATACCGGGTGCTGGGCGACGAGGCGGACTCGCCGCGCGGACGCATCCAGCTGATCCGCACAGTCCTCGCGAGTCCTGAGCGGCCGGCCGAAACGACGGTCGGCCACCTCGAGGCCTGCCTCGTATGCCGCGCCTGCGAGACCGCGTGTCCCTCCGGGGTGCCCTTCGGCCGGATCATGGAAGGTGCGCGGGAGGTCTTGCGCGAGCGCGACGACGACGGCGCGCTCGCGCGTGCCGCCCTCGACACGGTCGCGCGCCCACGGCGTCTCGCCCTAGCCGCGCGTCTCGCGGACATCGGCGCGCGTCTCGGCCTCGCGCGTTTGGCCGCGCGTCTGCCCGGCCGCGTCGGCTGGGCCGCGTCGCTCGCGGCACCCGCCGAGGGCGCGCCGTTTCGCGGCGTCCATCGCGAAGGCGCCGATGTGAGCCTTTTCGCGGGTTGCATCATGCGCGAGGCATTCGGAGATACCGAACGCGCCACCGTGCGCCTCCTCGAGCGCGACGGCCATGTGGTCGGCGTCCCCGAGGAGCAGACCTGCTGTGGCGCCCTCCACGCGCACGCGGGCGAGGGCGAGCGGGCGCGCGAGCTCGCCCGCCTCAACATCGACGCGTTCTCCGGCGACGATTCGAAGGTGGTCGTGAACGCCGCCGGGTGCGGCGCGCACCTCAAGGATTACGGTCACGTCCTCGCCGGCGATCCGGTGTGGGCCGACCGTGCGAAGGCGTTTGCCGCCCGCGTCCGTGACGTCAGCGAGGTCGTGAAGCCCGTTTCCGCCCGTACCCGCCGAGCCCTCCGGGTCGTCTATCAGGATGCCTGTCACCTCGCCCACGGGCAGCGGATCCGCGCGCAACCGCGCGCGCTGCTGCGCGCGATCGAGGGGGTGACGCTCCTCGATATCGACGATGCCGAGCGCTGTTGCGGGAGCGCAGGCATTTACAACCTGACGCACCCGCAGGTCTCGCGGGAGCTGCAGCAGGACAAGGTGCGGAAGATCATCGAGGCCTCGCCGGATGTTGTCGTGAGCGCGAACCCAGGCTGCATGCTCCAGATCGCGGCTGGTCTGCGCGCCGCTGGGTCGACCGCGCGCGTCGTGCACCTTGCCCGTTTTCTGGACGATCCCGACGTCGCTGTGGCGGACGACCCCTAGCACGCGCGTCAAGCGGACAAGCCTGTTTCGGTGCGAGCAGACGGCCGCGTTTCATGCGAAAATATGTGCAGACATGAGTGTTTCCCGATCGACCTATCGTCACCGGCTTAGCGGCGAGGACGTTCGAAAGACCCGCATCCTGATCACCAAGGACGCTTGGAAGCTCTTCCCAGGCCCCGGCGAGCGCGTGGCTCTCCGTATCGGCGCGCGACGCTTCGACGCGGAGATCAAGAGCGAGCGCTGCGAATGCGTGCCGCCCGAGCACGAGCACTACCACCTGATCTGCCAGGCCCTCAAGGGACAGACAGGCTTCAAGAATGGCGCTCTCGTCGTGATCGCGAAGGATTCCGACGGCGGCTACCGCTTCGTCGAGGAGCGCGGCTAAACTCCCCGACGTGGCGTCGTCGCCGACATACATCCTCATCCACGTGTTCGGAACGGTCCGCGACGAGCTCGATCGGGCCGATCGCGGCAAGCGCACGTATTCCGGATGGCTCCGCGAGTACGTCGCCGACACGCCGAAGCGCCTTACCGAGATCGCACGGCTGCTCGACCTTCTTACCGAGAACGGTTGGAAGGTCGTCGGCTCGCCGTATGACTGCGACGTGATGCTCGAGCGCGACGTCTCCCGTGACCAGGCGGAGCAAGACATCCGGCGCGCCGAGTTCTGGGACCGCCTCGTCCAGATCGCGTCTGCAGACGATGACGGGCACATCGTCTGGAAAGACCATCCCGAGGGCGCTCCGACACGTCCACGGCGCCGCCGCCGAGTGCGCCGTCCTCCTACCAGAGAGCAAGGAAGCTAGAGGCTCACTGGCTAAGCGGTCCCGCCGGGCCGCGGGTCCTGTCCCCGGCTCAAGGTCGTGCCCTCGCCGCACCCTCCCCACCTTTCGCGTCGTTCGCTTCGCTCACTCCGCGAGGCGGGTCCCCGGGGCACCCGCGGCTCGTGCACAACCCTCTCGCCGGTGCCACCCGCGGCCCAACTCCCCGCTTCGCCGCTCGCCTTAGCCTTCGTCGTGAATGCCGCACCCTCTCGGAGATGAATTGACTGAGCTGCATGTGCATCTCGGCGGCGCCGTGGATCCGGCGGCGATGTGGGGCATCGCGCATGACCAAGGAATTCGGTTGCCGACAAAGGATTACTGGGAGTTCGTCGACCTCATCACGGTGCGGAAGCAGACGAGGAAGTCCTTCGAGGACTTTCTCGCGCTCTACCACTGGACCGAGCTCATCCAGTCGAGCCCGCTCGCGGTCGAGCAGTCCGTCTACGAAGTAGTCGGTGGAGCCTACCGCAAGGCGAATATCACGACCCTCGAGCTCCGCTATAACCCGATGAAGCGCAATCGCGGCGGCGAGCGCGACCTCGACCACATCATCAACGCGTCGATCCGCGGGCTCGATCGCGCCCTCCTCGACTACCCGGTCAAAGCCGGGCTTATCTTCTGTTTGGACCGCACGTTCGACCCGCATCTGAACGCGATCCTTGTCGAGAAGGCGATCGCCTACCGGCACCGCGGCATCGTGGGCATCGACATCGCCGGTGGAAAGAATCCGGACTTTCATTACCGGGACTACGCCTCGCTCCTGAAGAAGGCCCGCAAGGCCGGGCTCGGTGTCACCGTTCACGCCGGCGAGGACGAGGACTGGGAGAGCGTCGACGAGGTGCTGCAGTATCTCGAACCCGACCGGATCGGTCACGGGATCCACGCGGCGCGCAACGCAGCCCTGTGCAAGCGGCTTGCTGAGCGCGGCGTGCTCCTGGAGATCTGCCCCTCCTCCAACCTCGACTCGAAGGTGGTCAAGGACGCGGACGAGCTCGGCGAGTACATCGCTATCTTCAAGAAACACAAGGTGCGTTTCTCCTTCAACACCGACGGCCCCGAGATGCTCGAGACCACGCTCCGCGACGAGCTGCGTCTCGCTGTTCGCAGCGGTTGGGTCACGAAGGACGAGCTCGCGGAGTGCGGTGCCTGGGCGAAGGAGGCGTCGTTCTTGCCACGGAACGGCCGCTCGTGACGCAAGCTCTCTGGCGGCTCCTCTTTATCTGTCTCGTCGCCGCCGCGGCGGAGACGATCGCCTACGGGCTGGAGGCGTACGACCAGGTCACGCTGGCCGGTCTCATCGGCGCTGTGGCCGCGTATTTCCTCACGCAGGACCTCGGCCGTCCGCGACCCGGGGGCGGACGGCGCGGCGAGATCAAGTACTGGCGCGGGCGACCGATCGACGACGAGGACGACCGTCCGAAGCGGTTGAACTAGCACGGCGGCGCTCTACACGTTCGCGCCGCTCCGTGAGGAGGATCTCGGACTCGTCCGAAGGTGGCTTCTCGAACCGCACGTCAAACGCTGGTGGGACGACGGCGTGAAGACGCCCTATCCCGACGCCGAACTCGATGACTACCGCGAGGCCATTCACGGCCGCGACCCCACGTACCGCCACGTTGCCGCGATCGACGGGCGACCCGCCGGCCTATTCCAGCACTACCGCATCGCGGACTCGCCCGAGTATGCCGAGGCGCTGGCGCTCGGCGAGGACGCCATCGGCGTGGATCTGTTCATCGGCGAAGCGGGACTCATCGGACGGGGTCACGGCCCGGTCATGCTTCGTCAGTTCCTGCGCGACGTGGCGTTCCCCTTTCACGGCATTGACGTGTGCGTAATCGGACCGTCGGTGAATAACACCCCGGCAATACGCGCGTACGAGAAAGCCGGCTTCCGGCCGCTGAAGAAAGTTTTGGTGCCGGGTGAGCCGGAGCCCGAGTTCCTCATGCGCCTCCGCTTCTGAGCTGCATTCGCTGCAGACGTAATGCACCAAATCGAGCGACGTCGAGTCTCGACTTCTGGGATGATTCAGCGCGATGGGTCTGCTCGATGGCAAGAAAGCGCTCGTCATGGGCGTCGGCAACAAGCGCAGCATCGCCTGGGGAATCGCGACGGCGTTCCAGCGCGAAGGCGCGGAGCTCGCATTCAACTGGCCGAACGATCGTCTGAAGGACAACGTGCTCGAGCTCGTCGCGACGTTGCCGAACCATGAGTCCATACCGGTCGGCCCGTGCGATGTCTCCAAGCAACAGGAGATCGACACGTTCTTCGCCGAGATCGGTCGCCGGTGGAGCAAGCTCGATATCCTCGTGCATTCGATCGCGTTCGCCGCGGTCGAAGACCTCAAGGGCCGGTTCCACGAGATCAGCCGCGACGGCCTGAAGACGGCGATCGACATCAGCGCGTACTCGCTCGTCGCGCTCAGCCGGGCCGCGCTGCCCCTCTTCGAGAAGGCCGGTGGCGGATCGGTGATGAGCCTGACCTACAACGCGGTCGACCGCGTCGTGCCGAGCTACAACTCGATGGCCATGGCGAAGGCCGTGCTCGAGGCCGAGACGAGATACCTCGCGGCGGATCTGGGGCCCCACAACGTCCGCGTGAATGCGATTTCCGCCGGGCCGCTGAAGACGCTCGCGGGCAGCGCGGTCCGTGGCGTCTCGCAGGCGCGCGATCTCATGGTCGAGAAGGCGCCGCTCCGCCGCAACATCACCCAGGATGAGGTCGGCAACGTCGCGGTCTTCCTCGCTTCAGATTGGTCCCGCGCGGTGACGGGCGACACGATCTTCGCCGACAACGGGTTCAACATCCTCGGCGTCACCGAATAGCTCTGGAGCGGCGGCCTGTCGGTGGAGAGACCGCCGCTCCTCGCCCAGCGCGTACTGGCTTTTGACTACGGTCTCTTCTTGTAACGTCGTCCGATTGAGAAACCTGCGGACAACCCATTGATTTTTCCGTGCGCCCGTGCTGGCGGTGCCGGTTGTCCTGGGTGCTGCTCTCAATCAGCTCCCAATAGAGACGGAGGACTCCCTGGGTTAGAGCCGAATGCCGGGAAGCACGCCCATCTCGCGCATCTCCCTGAGGTTCGGCAGCTCCGCGCCGATCGTGGTCGAAGGCCCGTGGCCGGGATAGACCTTCGTATTCGTGGGAAGCTTGATGACACGCTCCAGGCTGCGCTCCATCTGATCGCGATCGCCGCCAGGTAGATCCCATCGGCCGGTGTTTCCCTTGAAGAGGAGGTCGCCCGAGAAGAGCACGTTCTCGCGCTCGAGATAGAAGCAGGTGGAGCCCTCGGTATGCCCCGGTGTGTGCAGCGCGGTAAGCGCCAGGTCGGCGACGTACGTCAGCGGGCCCTCGTCGAAGAGGTCGTCCGCATCGCTCTCCGGGATCGGGATCGAGATCAACGCGGGCGGACGTTTTGGCCCGAGTCGATATTCGTCGAGGCGGTGGATCGCGAGCCGTGCCCTCGTTGTTTCCTTGACTGCCGCGTTCCCGTAGATGTGATCCGGATGGCCGTGCGTATTGAGGATCTCCACAAGGCGAAGCCCATGCTCGTTTACGGCATCGATGACGAGCCGCTCGCCCATGGAGGGATCGATCACGAGGGCATCACGGCGGTCGTCGACCACGATGTAGGTCCCGTTGTCGTACGGCGGAACGCGCCACTCCAGGATCCGCATCGATCGAGCCTAGCCACTAAAGTTGGGCCGTGCGCGAGATCCCGGTCGAGAACACCGCGCCACCGATCGCCGTCACGCAAGGGCGGCCCGCACTCCTCGCGTCGCGTCACATGGTGAGCTCGTGCCATTACCTCGCGACATTCGCCGGCGCGCGCATGTTCGAGCACGGCGGCAACGCGATCGACGCCGGGGTCGCGGCGGGTATCGCGCTGAACGTCCTCGAGCGCCACCTCACCGACTTCGGCGGCGTCGCTCCGATCATCGTGTTCCGGCCGGGGATGGCCGTCCCCGAGACGATCGACGGGCTTGGCCACTGGCCGGCGTCGCTCGACCTGGACACCTATCGCGCGGCGCACGGCGACGACATGCCGATCGGCGTCGCCCGGTCGGTGACACCGGCGGCTGCCGACGCGTGGCTCACGGCGCTCGCGCGCCACGGCCGCCTTTCCCTGGCGGAGGTCCTCGCTCCGTCGATCGAGCTGTGTGACGGCTTTCCGGTCTATCCGCGCTTGGCCGCGGCCATCGAGCGGCTCGCCGAACGCCTACGGATGTGGCCGACGAGCGCGGCGGTGTTTCTGCCGAACGGGCGGCCGCCCCGAGTCGGCGAGATCCTGGTCCAGCGCGACCTCGGCGTGCTCTTTCGTCGGCTCGCGTCGATCGAGCGGACCCACGCGAGCGCCGGCCGTGCGAACGCGATCATGGCGGCGCGCGACGCGATCTATCAAGGGGACATCGCCGAGGAGATCGCGTCCTTCATGCGCGAGGCCGGCGGTGCGATCACCGCGGACGACCTCCGCGCGCAGCGGGTGCGCATCGAGGCGCCGGTACATTCGTCGTATCGCGGGATCGACGTGTACGCCTGCGGTCCGTGGTCGCAAGGCCCGCTCGTGCCGATGACTCTGAACCTGCTCGAGGGCTGCGACGTCGCGGGTATGGGGCCAGGCACTCTCGAGTTCCTGCATCGCTACGTCGAGGCGTTCAAGCTCGCGGCCGCGGACCGCGAGGGCTTCTTCGGCGATCCCGAGCAGGTCGACGTCCCGATCGCGGGTCTGCTCGAGAAGGAGTACGCGAACCAGCGCCGCGCCCTGATCGAGGAGGATCGTGCGTATCCGGAGCTGCCTCCGCCTGGGGACCCCTGGCGCTTCGAGGGACGCGCCGGGCACGCCGGATACCGCCCGCGGATCGCCGAGGGCGTCGGAGCGCCCGACACCTCGTTCGCGTGTGCGATGGACGCGGAGGGCAACGCCTTCGCGGCGACGCCCTCCGACCCCGGACTCGGAGCTCCGCTCCTCCGCGGTCTCGGCATGATCGTCTCCACGCGGGGCGCGCAGCTCTGGACGACACCGGGGCATCCCTCCGCGATCGCGCCGGGCAAGCGACCACGCCTCACGCCGAATCCCGCGCTGCTGATGAAGGATGGCCGCGCGCTCATGCCGTTCGGATGCCCCGGCGAGGACGCGCAGTGCCAGGCGATGGTCCAGGTCGTCTGCAACATCGTCGACTTCGGCATGAACACGCAGGCCGCGATCGAGGCGCCGCGCGTGATCTCGCGCTCCTTTCCCTGGACGTTCCACCCGCACGCGTACGAGCCTGGAGTGCTGACCGTCGAGGGTCGCATCTCCCCCGACGTGCGGGACGGTCTGGCGCGTCGCGGGCACGTCATCCGCTCCTTGCCGGATTTCTCGCCGGCGGCCGCCGGCGTGTGCGCGGTGCGGCGCCTCGACACTGGCGCGCTCGAGGGCGGCGCGGACCCCCGACGAGAGAGCTACGTGGCGGGCTGGTGATGGACGAAGCCGAGAAATCCTGGCGCGCGGAGTTCCCGATCACCGAGCGTCTCAATTACCTGAACAACTGCTCGCTCACGCCGCTGCATCGGCGCGGTCGCGAGCGCGTCGAGCGCTACCTCGAAGAGTGGACGGAGCAGGGCGGACGCGCTTGGTACGACCACTGGATCGGCGAGTACGAAGCGCTCCGCGAGGAGCTCGCCGCCGTGCTCGGCGCGTCGGTTGACGAGATCGCGATCGAGCCGAACGTCTCGGCCGGTCTCGTGGGCATCGCGAGCACGTTCGATTACGCCAAGCGGCCGAAGGTGATCGTGTCCGACCTTGATTTCCCGACCGACGGTCACGCGTTCCTCGCCGTCGCGGACCGCGGCGTTCGTGTCGAGTTCGTGCGCAGCCCCGACCGAGTGCGAGTGCCGCTCGAGCTCTTCGAGCGCGCGATCGACGAGCGCACCGCGGCCGTCTGCACCGGACACGTGTACTTCACGACCGGCTGGATCCAGGACGTTCGCGCGCTGGCCGAGATCTGCCATCGCAAGGGCGCGGTCCTCGTCGTGGACGCATACCAGTCCATCGGGGCGATCCCCTTCGACGTCAACGCGAGCGGAGTCGACTACCTCGTTGGCGGCACGTTGAAGTGGCTCATGGGCGGTCCCGGGATCGCGTTCCTCTACGCCCGCCGCAGCGTCGCCGAGCGTGCGCGGCCGAGCGCGGTCGGCTGGTGGGGCGTGAAGGAACCGTTCGCCTTCGACGTCGAGCACCTCGACTACGGCACGGGCGCGCGTCGGTTCGAGTATGGCACCCCGTCGGTCGCCGCGATCTACGCGGCGCGCGCCGGCGTTGAGCTGCTCGCCGAGGTCGGCATCGAGACGGTGCGCGAGCGGCACAAGCTCCTCTCGCAGCGCCTCGTGGATGGGGCGCTCGATCAGGGCTGGACGATCCGCTGCCCACGCGATGCGAACGAGCGCACGCCGATCGTCACGCTCGAGCACCCCGATCCTGCGTCTGCGGTGACCGCATTACGCGCCGCGGGCGTGATCTGCGACACCCGTCCCGGTCTGATACGCGTCTCGCCGCATTACTTCAATACGCTCGAGGAGATGGACCGCGCGCTCGCGCTGCTAGAACCGCTCCGCGTCGCGCACGCTCTCGCCTGACGAGACCGCCGCTTCACCGCGTACGCATCATCGCCTGGATCGTGATCATCGCGGTCCTCGCGGTGCCGATCTATGTGCTGCGCTTCCAAGGGATACCCGTGGGTCTGCGGCCGGGCGATCTCTTCAGCTATTCGACGGCGATCCTGGTGATCTTTTCTGACGCCCTTTTTCTGCTCATCGTCTTCTTGATCGCGCGCGGACTCCCATTTCGAGAGGTCTTCGCGCTTCGAGCGCCGGGCTCGTGGCGCAACGCGTTCATGATCGGAGCGGCGACTCTCGTCGCCGCCTACGCGATCTCGTTCATCGAGGCGGCTCTCGTCTCCGGCACCGGTCGCGAGCAGGGCGTCCCGGAGTTCTGGGATCCCGCGCGCATCGGCGGATGGGCCGCGAATCTCTTCGCGATCGCGGTCTTCGTACCCATCTTTGAGGAATCGCTCTGCCGTGGTCTGGGCTACTACCTGTTCGAGCCACTTGGACCCGCCGTCGCGGTGCTTGTCACGGCCGTCGCGTTCACGCTGGCGCACGGTGTCATCGTCGATATCCCGGTCATCCTCGCGACCGGCATCGGTCTGGGCTACATGCGCGCC
>Ga0207646_10002402_pt1 | contig 22101 bp, 20 predicted proteins | sample KBSK5502metaG_FD_184343 | JGI IMG/M metagenome (GOLD analysis project Ga0207646, IMG submission 184343) | Corn, switchgrass and miscanthus rhizosphere microbial communities from Kellogg Biological Station, Michigan, USA - KBS K5-50-2 metaG... | ecosystem: Host-associated > Plants > Roots >... | reverse complement strand
GCCCCGGTTTTCGAAGTTCATCGAGAACGGCAGTGTCATATGCCACCGCTTGTTTCAGCGGAATGGTCTTCGCGAAAGCCTCACGATACTCTTCCACCACGCGCTGACGGTATTGAGCGTCGGCGGCTCGGCCGGTCATCATGACGAGCCGGTCAAGAAAAGTATCGCTGAGTTGTGGCATCACGGCTTCGTTGCCCTTCGACTGGTCGGGCGTCTTTGGGGCCACGTTGGTGGCGGCAGGTTCGGTGCTCGGTTGTTGTTCATAAATTGCGATCGCATCGCGGATCGAGTCTGCGAGACGCTGTGCCGCTTCGAGCTGCCGCTGGTCGTAAGCCAGTTGGCTTTCCAGAAACTGGATCGTCGTCGCGCGATTGATCGGTAACTCGGGGCTGTTCAGAACCGCGGCGACGAGCGGGTCGAGTTGAAATCGCACGATCTCGTCCAGGCGGATACGTACCTCCTCGAGCGAGACGTGGTCTTCGGGTGTGCGGGCGAGGGTGGCACCGGGCAGCTTTTCGATCCTTTGTACGTTGATGATCAACCGATTCGTTTTTGCGCTCAGAACCTCAATGGCCGCGATGAGATCGTTCTGCTCAATCGTACTCGGAGTCAAGATTTCGGGGGAAAGCACCGACACCTCATATGCGATGACGTGCTGCTGGTTGACCGCGAAATCGGCCCAGGCATTGAGAGTGTCCAGCAGCACCTTTCGCGCCAGTGGTTCGGGAATGGAGCGCGTACTCGACGTGCGATCGAGATTGATCGTGTATTCGTTTTTCGCGATACTTTCGGCCTTGGATTCGAAATCCTTCTGGAGGCGTTCGCGGTCCACCGGCGACAGCTTCGGATCTGCTAGTCTGGACTGGTACTCGGCAGCCAGTTGCTCGTACTGCGGATTGGACTCGAGCACGAACACGGATCTGCTGAAGTCGCCAAAGGGCACGTAGTCGCTCAGTCGGTCATCGCGCCAGACCCGGGTCAGAACCGGTGCGCTGATGATGTCAGCGATGTTGAATTTCGTCTTATTTGGGTATTCGCCCTTCTCAGCTCCTTTGAAATCGAGACGGAACGGCTGCTGCGTGATCTTCTCCGCAGGCATGGCGAGGTATATCGCAACCGCGATGATCGCATAGGCCAAGGCGCACGCGGCCAGGGAGAGCAGGATCACAGGGCTGTAACGCCGTATCACGTGCGTGAAGTGGCTGATGGAGATCGGCGGCTGTGGTTCGATGAGGATTTCGCGATCGTACTGATGTTGAGCGGAACGTTCGACGTAGTCGGTCTGCATCCGGCGGTAGGATGTCAGCCGGTTTGAGTTCCGTCAAGTTGCATAAGATACCGACTAGAAATCGAAAATTGCATCGCTGTGCGACGATCCGGTTACACCCTGGAGTCGGCAAATCATTAATTCCTTTAGGCGTACTCGGACCGCCGGAACGGAGCCCCAAGACAGCGTGTCTTGAGAGATAATTAAGGATAGGTTTCGAGTTGGTCCAGGGTTGCTGAGGGTTAGTTTCTCGAAACCGGGTTGCAGTTGTGGTATCTTCAACTCTCACTTCCAACGAGTTTAATCAACTGGGGGTATCGTCGCGATTACCACGCATTGCATGTGTTCCGAAACGTGGGTGTCGCGAATCGCAGTCGAACTGATTTTATGAAATCGATTTCACCTGAAGGGACCGCTAAAATGACCGCTCACTTCGCAGAGGTATCTATGAATCGACGTTTAGTCATCGCTCTGGCGTTGAGTTGTGTGCTCATTGCAACAGGGGCATCTGCGCAATGGGTTGCGTGTGTCGGTGGCTCGACCACCTGCACGACCGCCAAGGTCGGAGTCGGCTTTACAAATCCGACATATCCGGTCAGCGTGTCTACCGCGGCCGCGATTGCCGGTGGAGGCATCAGTACCGGCGGCGAGGGTAACTTCAATGTTACTTTCGCGTCGGGCAACGCCTTTCTTGGACAAGCCGCAACCACCGGTTCGGTCGTGTTTGGGCAAGGGCAGGGTGGCGGAAACATTCTTTTCACTGTTTGGAACGGTGCCACGAACCAGGAAATGGTGCGGATCACGAGCACAGGGCGAGTCGGCATCGGCACCGCAACGCCGAGCGCCGCGCTCGACATCAACGGCGGCATCAACGTCTCCGGCAATATCGCCGCCAAGTATCAGGACATCGCGGAATGGGTTCCGTCTGACAGCGACCTGGCAAGTGGCAGTGTGGTCGTGCTCAGTGACGATCAACCCAATCATGTCGAGCAGTCCCTCAAGGCCTACGATACGAAAGTTGCGGGCGTCATTTCAGAGCGCCCCGGAATGATCCTCGGCGAGGAAAGCGCGGAGAAATCGAAAGTCGCGACGACAGGACGTGTAAAGGTCAAAGTCGACGCGACGAAACATCCCATTCGAATCGGCGATCTTCTCGTGACCAGCGACACCCCGGGCTATGCGATGTACTCGAAGCCGGTGGACGTTGGTGGCGTCGCCATTCACCGTCCCGGTACGATCATCGGGAAGGCTCTGGAGCCGATGGCGAAAGGGCGAGGCGAGATTCTGGTGTTGCTGAGTCTTCAGTAGCGCAAGCACGACTCTTCATCAGCGCGGCGCTGAGGGTGGTCTGTAGCCAACACCCCGGCGCCGTTTTCATTTGCGCTCCCCGTCGGGGTTGTGTTTGAATAGACGTTCAATCGTTGAACGCTTATGAGCCACCCCATCACTGATGAGATCCGGTACCGCCTGCTGCGGTATCTCGATGAACATCCCCACGCTTCCCAACGAGAGCTGGCCCGCGAGCTCGGCGTCAGCGTCGGAAAGATCAATTACTGCCTCCGCGCGCTGATCGAGAGAGGGTGGGTCAAGATGCGGAACTTCCGCAGAAGCAAAAACAAGCTGGCCAATTACGGATACATCCTCACGCCGAAAGGGATCGAGGAGAAGGTGAGCGTAACCACCGCATTCCTCCGGCGGAAGATCGCTGAATACGAGATGGTCTCGGCCGAAATCGAGCGCCTCAGCCGCGAGATCGCGACCGATCGCGCCGAAACCGAGCCGCCGGTTACCGTGCCGTAGTTAGTCGTTATAGGACCAAAGTTCCAATTGGGCAGGATGCCGACTCAAAGGCCTACCGACAGGGTGCCATGCACACCCAGGGGGGCGAAGCCCGCCTGCGCCTGATGCCAAAAGAGATCTCTGAATTCACAATTGGCCTCGTCCAGATGGACATCGTGGCCGGCGATTTCGACTCCAACGTCAGCCGGGCCGCCGATCACATCGGCGCGGCGGCGCGCAGCGGCGTCGAGATGGTGGTCTTGCCCGAGCTGTGGACCAGTGGATACGCGCTCGATCGTGCCGCTGAGCTGGCGAGCGTTCCCGGTGAGGGGGCATTCGCCGCCATGCAGCAGCTCGCGCTCGAGAAACGCCTCTGGGTCGCCGGCTCAATCCTGGAGCAGGAGAACCGGCGCGTCTACAACACCATGATTGTTTGCGACCCGACCGGCGGCCTCGTCGCTACCTATCGCAAGACGCACCTGTTCGGGCTGATGGACGAGCCTCGATCCCTTGCGGCGGGCGACGTTCCGGTGATGCTGGATCTTCCGTTCGGGCGAACCGGCCTGGCGATCTGCTACGACCTGCGGTTTCCGAAGCTGTTCGCGGCGTACGTCAGCGCCCGATGTGAGGCCTTTCTGCTTTGTGCGGAATGGCCGAATCCACGCCTCGATCACTGGCGCACTCTTCTCCGGGCGCGAGCGATCGAGAGCCAGGCGTTCGTGATCGCCTGCAATCGCGTCGGCGGCTCCGGCACGACGTTCTTTGGTCACTCGATGATCGTCGACCCATGGGGCGATGTGGTCGTCGAAGGAGATGAGTCCGAAGGCGTGGTGGTGGGCCGGATCGATCGAACGCGCCTCAGCGACATTCGCTCTCGCTTTCCTTTTCTTTCAGATGACCGGTCCTTCGACGTCGCCGAGACATCTCGGGTGCCCTTGGAAAATCGATGCTGAACGACAAGGTTGTTCTTGTCACCGGCGGCACTGGCTCCTTCGGGAAGAAATTCACCGAACTGGTGCTCCAGCGGTACACGCCGCGAAAGCTCATTGTCTTTAGCCGCGACGAGCTGAAGCAGTTCGAGATGCAACAACGCTTTCCGGAAAGCCGCTTCGCGTGCATGCGGTACTTCATCGGAGATGTCCGCGACAAGGAACGACTCCATCGCGCGTTCGACGGCGTCGACATCATCGTCCATGCAGCGGCTCTGAAGCAGGTACCGACGGCGGAATACAATCCCATCGAGGCCATCCGCACGAACGTCCTCGGAGCGGCGAACGTCATCGATGCCGCGATTGATCACAACGTGCAGAAGGTGATTGCTCTCAGCACCGACAAGGCGGCCAATCCGATCAACCTCTACGGCGCGACGAAGCTTTGCTCCGACAAGTTGTTCATCGCCGGCAACAACTATTCGGGTTATCACGCCACGAAATTCAGCGTCGTCCGCTACGGCAACGTCGTCGGAAGCCGCGGTAGCGTCATTCCCTTTTTCCTGAAGAGCCGCGCGAACGGCGTTCTGCCGATCACCGATCCACGCATGACTCGATTCTGGATCACGCTGGAGCAGGGCGTGGAGTTCGTCCTCCAGTGCCTCGATCGGATGGAGGGGGGCGAGCTGTTCGTACCCAAGATCCCGAGCATGAACATCATGGATCTCGCAAAGGCGCTGGCGCCGGAATGCCGCACTCACATTGTCGGTATCCGGCCTGGCGAAAAGGTCCACGAGGTCATGATCACAGAGGATGACGCGCGGAACACGTACGAGTACGAGACCTACTATGCGATTCTGCCTGCATTCCATGACTGGGATCGCGCGGCCTACGTAGGCAGGAATGGTGGCCGTGAGTGTGAGACCGGTTTCCGCTACAGCAGCGACAAGAACACTCGGTGGCTGTCTTTGGCGGAGCTGCAGGAGATGATTCGCGGCGCCGAAGAGACAAACGAGCTGCAGCATGTCTGAGATGGTGGCTCGGAAACGGATGCTGCCCTACGGGCGGCAGGTGGTCGAGAACGGCGACATCGATGCTGTGGTCGACGTTCTGAAGTCTGATTGGCTGACGACCGGACCGAAGATCGCGGAGTTCGAGCGGGAGTTCGCGGCAAAGGTCGGGGCAGCTCACGCGGTGGTGGTCAGCAGCGGCTCCGCCGCTCTTCACTGCGCGGCATTTGCTGCCGGAATCGGGCCGGGAGACGAAGTGATCGTCCCCGCGATGACCTTTGCCGCCAGTGCGAATTGCGTTCGATATCAGGGCGGCACGGTCGTGTTTTGCGATGTGCGGCCGGACACGTTAGCGATCGATGCCGTTCAGGCCGAGCGGCTGATCACAAAAAAGACCAAAGCGATCGTGACCGTTGATTACACGGGGCTCCCTTCCGATCTCGGGTCCCTGACAGAACTCACTGCACAGCACCATCTATCCCTCATCGACGATGCCGCGCACGCCCTTGGAGCGACGTACGAGGGGCGTCCGGTCGGATCGATCGCGGACCTGACGACGTTCAGTTTCCATCCGGTTAAACAGATCACGACCGGCGAAGGCGGCGCGATCGCGACAAACGATGCGCGCCTGACCGAGGCCATGCGGCGCTTCCGAACCCACGGGATCACCAGCGATGCCAGGCAGCGGGAAGAAGCAGGCTCCTGGTATTACGAGATGGTCGATCTCGGCTTCAATTACCGCATCACCGATTTTCAATGCGCCCTCGGCATGTCACAGCTCGCGCGTCTCGATCGTTCGATCGGACGCCGTCGGGAAATCGCAGCCCGTTACTCCGCCGCTTTCAGCAGTCTCGAGGAAATCACAACGCCACCCACCTTCCCGGATCGTGAATCGGCTTGGCACCTCTACGTCATCCTGCTCAACCCGAAGCGGCTGCGGGCATCGCGCGCGGAAATCTTCAGCGCTCTGCGCGACCAGAAGATCGGCGTCAACGTTCACTACATTCCTGTGCCGTGGCATCCGTACTATCAGAAGCTCGGGTATCGGCGCGGGAGCTGGCCCGTGGCCGAGGCGGCGTACGAACGGATGCTCACTCTGCCGCTGTGGCCCGGGATGGCTGATGAAGATGTCGAAGACGTCATCGCTGCAGTTCAAAACGTGATCGCACGGTTCCGCCGTTAAAAACTCATGAACATCACACCGCGAGTCGTTTTCTGGACGACCGGCGACGTCGGCATCGGCTTTGGTCACGTGCGCCGGTGTCTGTCGCTGGCGGAAGCTTTGCGCACCCGAGATACCGCGACGACATTTCTGCTCGATGCCGGAGAATCGGTCGTGCAGTATGTCCGGCAACATGGATTCGAGGCCATCGTCAACTCCGGCTTGGGGGGATCGCCGGTGCGCAGCGTGCGGCAGGCGGGCGGCACCGCCGTGGTCGTTGACTCGTACACCGTCCCGACTGCCGATCTGCGGCATCTTCAGATGGAATTCTTCGTCGCCGCCATCGACGATCTCGCCGATCGCGAGTTACCAGTCGATGTTGTAGTCAATGCGTCGCCCGCGAGAACACGGTCCGACTATCGCGCGCTGTCATCGACGCAATACCTCCTTGGTCCGGCCTATGCGCTGTTGCGTCACGAATTCAATGGACAATTGCCGCACGACCGCATTCGGGAGAAAGTCGGACGCGTCCTGATCACAGTGGGCGGCAGCGATCCGAACCGGCTCACGCTGCCGCTCCTGCAATGGTGCTCCACGCTGCTCCCCGGAGTGACGTTGGACGTGATCCTGGGGCCTCTGTTTGACGACGCGTTGAAAGAAGAGGCTCGATCGATCGCGCCGGCCGCGACGTATCACCATGATCCCGCCAACATGCGCGGCCTGATGCTGCAAAGCGACCTGGCAATTTGCGGCGGCGGACAAACAATCTACGAACTGGTCGCGACCGGGACACCCGCAGTGGCGATCAGTACGGCCTTGAATCAGGTCGTGAATCTGACGGCGTTCGAGAGGTTGGGAATGCTCGATTGGGCAGGAACGACCAGTGATGGCCGGCTCGGCGATCGCGTTTCGGCAGCGATCGAACGCCTGGCCGGTGACTGCAATCGCCGTCGCCGGATGAGCGAGCGCGGCCGGTCGATTGTGGATGGTGCCGGCGCCAGTCGAGTGGCATCTGCGCTGGTGGAGACATTCCATGCAGCAAATCAGAATCGCTGACAGGACAATCGGCAAAGGCCAGCCCGTTTATGTCATCGCGGAAGCGGGCAGCAACCACAACGGCAGCTTCGCGCAGGCAGAGCGCCTGGTGGATGTCGCGCTCGAAGCAGGCGCGGATGCCGTAAAGTTCCAATCCTTCAAAGCTTCGAAGCTCTATCCGAGATCGGCGGGCGAGTCCGATTATCTGAAGGTCAGCAAGCCCATCTACGACATCATCCAGGAAATGGAAATGCCCGACGCATGGGTACCTCGACTGGCACAATATTGCCGCGCCCGTGGGATTGAATTCCTCTCCTCGCCGTTCGATGAACAATCGGCCGATCTTCTGAATCCGTACGTGAGCGCTTTCAAGGTCGCGTCGTATGAGATGACTCACGCACCTCTGGTCCGGCACATCGCACGGTTCGGCAAACCGATGATCGTCTCGACCGGGACGGCCACTCTCGACGAAGTCCGCGCCGCGGTGGACATGATCCAGGCTGAAGGAAACCAGAACATCGTCCTCATGCAATGCACCGCCAGTTATCCGACGCCGCCGGAAGCGGTAAATGCTCTCGCCATTCGTACGCTCCAGGAAGCGACCGGCCTGCTCGTCGGTTTGTCGGATCACTCGCGCGATCCGGTCACTGCGCCGGTGGTGGCCACCGCTCTTGGTGCGTGTGTCATCGAGAAGCACTTTACGTTGAGCAATCAGTTGCCGGGACCGGACCACGCGTTTGCGCTCGAGCCATCCGAGCTCGCGCAGCTCGTTCGCAGCGTGCGCACCGCGGAGCAGATGCTCGGTCACGGTCGGAAGGAAATGCTGCCCGTGGAAGCAGAGCTTCACGCCTTCGCCCGGCGGAGCATCTTTGCCACGTGCTTCATTCGGGCGGGAGAGACACTCACCCGCGACAACATTGCTGTTCTCCGCTGCGGAAAGCTCGGAAAAGGACTGGCGCCTGAACAATTCGACAGCATCCTCGGGCGGGTGGTGGCCAGAGACCTTCAGGCAGACTCACCGGTCCGGCTCACGGATCTTCGATGACAGCTTTTTCGACAACGATTGATGATCTCCGGCTCATCGGAGACGGAGTCGTGCTCCGGCGCATGCGCCGCGAGGATGCCGAGAATGTCGTTCGATGGCGCAGTCAGCCTCACGTCGCGGATCAATTGTTTTCGAGGCCTCCCACCATTGAGGAGCATCGGCGCTGGTTCGACGCCGTGAGGGTTTCCTCGGATCGACAGGAGTTCATCATCTGCACAGGTTTGGCTGCGACCGAAGTGCCGATCGGCACCATCGGCCTCAGCGGGATTGACAGGCACCACGAGCGAGCAGAGTACGGCATTGTCATTGGAGAAACGAGCGCGTTAGGAAAGGGTGTTGCTGCCGAGGCGAGCTTGCTTCTGCTCGTGTACGCATTCCAGACCCTCGGCCTTCACCGTGTGTTTCTTCAAGTGTTCCGCGATAACGCACGCGCCCGTCGTCTCTATGAGCGATTGGGTTTTGTCGAAGAAGGCATCCTTCGTCAGCACGCGGTCCGCGGCGATGCACATATTGATGTAGTGGTCATGGGTCTGTTACGCGAGGAATGGCTGCGGTCTCGATTGTGATCGGGAAGGTTTTCGTGATCGGCTGCGGATCGATCGGGCAGCGGCATATCGGAAATCTGGCTGCTCTCGGTGTTGCGCGCATCACCGCGTTTGATCCCGATCCGGAGAGACGGGAAACGGCGAGAAGTCTCGGTGCGCAGATTCGCGATTCGCTCGAGAGCGGGCTGCAGGAGCGCCCTGACGCTGTGCTGATCTGCACACCGCCTCACCTTCACATGACGGGAGCGCGCCTTGCGCTCGAGGCGGACGCACATTGCTTCGTCGAGAAGCCCATCAGCCATTCGATGGAAGGGATCGAGGCGGTGGTCAGGCTGGCCAATGAAAAACAGCGCGTGTTGATGGTGGGATACATGCTCCGCTTCGAACCAGGCCTGCGTAAAGTGAAGGCTCTGCTCGACAGCGGTGCGATCGGCCGGTTATTGCTGGTGGAAGCGGAATTTGGCCAGTACCTTCCCGACTGGCGCCCGTCGCAGGACTATCGCCAGGGATACAACGCGAGCGCGCGCATGGGCGGCGGGATCATTCTCGATGCCTCGCACGAAATTGACTACGTGCGCTGGCTGGCAGGCGAGGTCGAGCGTGTTTACTGTGTTGCCGGCAAGCTCAGCGATCTGGAGATCGACGTCGAAGACGCCGCTGCCATGACCTTCGAATGTTCCGGGAGAGTCATCGCCGAAGTTCATCTCGACAGCCTTCAGCGGATTTATTCAAGGAATTGCAAGCTGATCGGATCGGACGGAGTCATCACGTGGGATCTGCGCGGAGGTGTACGGCATTCCGGACCGGATCGCGAATGGCACGTCATCGAGACGGCCACCGATTCCAATCAGATGTACGTCGACGAATTGCGGCACTTTCTCGCTGCAGCTAACGGCGAAGTGCGTCCGGAGTGTGACGGCCGCGACGGCGCAAGAGTGCTGCAGATCGCGCTGGCGGCGCGAGAGTCCGCGTCGAGCGGCCAACCCGTGGTGTTGAATTGATATGCGGCCGCTAGTCGTGATTCCGGCCCGTCGCGGCTCGAAGCGCATTCCCGAAAAGAACATCATCGACCTGGGCGGTCGTCCCATGGTCGCTTACACCATTGAAGCTGCCCTGGAGAGCGACATCGCCGATTCCGTGTACGTGTCGACGGAAGATCCGGAAATCGGCCGCATCGCCGAATCGCACGGCGCCATTGATCATCGCCGGCCCGTTGAGTTGTCGAACGATCTCGTCAGCGCAACCGATGTCTGCCTCGAAATCGAGGATCGCTTGCGGAAGAACGGCCAGCGCTACGATTCCATCGTCTGCCTTCAGCCGTCCTCACCACTTCGCAGCGCGTCCGACATTCGTGAGAGCTGGAAACATTTTTCGGACTCGAGTGCGGACTTCCTCGTTTCGGTCACACCGATCGATCCGCACTATTTCCACTGGGCTGTGCACAAGACCGCCAATGGGTGGCAGATGTTCTTCGGCGACAAATACCTGGTCGAGCGCCCGCTGCTGCCGCCCGTCTACCGTCCGAACGGGGCCATCAAAATCGCAAGAACCGAGAGTCTCAAAGCGAAGCGAAATTTCTTTGGTGAGCGGCTGGCGATCTACGAGATGCCCGACAGCCGCAGCGTCCACGTAGCAGAGCGGTCGGATCTTCAGTTGGCATCGTGCTTTCTGCAAGCGGAACGGGTTGAAGAATTGGAGAAGTCGAGATGACCTCCGGCACGATCTCGCGCATCACCAACTTCATGCGCAGCCACGAGATCCAGGAAAAGCTGCATCGGATCGTCCCGGGCGGAAGTCACACCTACAGCAAGGGTGAAGATCAGTTCCCTTATCTCTCACCGCAGATCATGGCGCGGGCACAAGGGGCCTACTGCTGGGACGTCGACGGGAATGAGTACGTCGATTGGGGTATGGGCAATCGGGTCATCATCCTCGGCCATAACTACGCCGCGGTGAACGAGGCGGCGATACGGCAGATCGGGCTCGGTTTGAATTTCACCCGTCCGGGAATTCTGGAGTACGAGCTCGCCGAATATCTGCTGGATATCTGGTCGTGGGCGGACATGGTGAAGTTCGGCAAGAACGGCTCGGATGTGACAACCGCCGCGGTCAAGCTCGCCCGCGCGCACACCGGCCGGAAATACATCGCCTATTGCGGCGATCATCCTTTCTTCTCCATCCACGACTGGTTCATCGGCACCACGCCTCTGAACGCCGGCATTCCGGAGGAAGAGAGCCGCTTCACCCTTCGATTCCGCTACAACGACATCGAGAGCGTGGAAGCGCTTTTCGCTGAATATCCCGGTCAGATCGCCGGGCTGATTCTCGAGCCGGTGAAGAACGACGAGCCGCGCGACGGATATCTGAAAAAGCTGCGCGAAGTCACCCGACGCGAAGGCGCCATGCTGATCTTCGACGAGATGATCGCCGGAATGCGATTCGATATCCGTGGGGCGCACCATCTCTACGGCGTCTATCCCGACATGGCGACGTACGGAAAGGCGATCGGCAACGGCTTCTGTATCTCGGTCTTAGCAGGCATGCGCGACGTCATGGAGCTCGGCGGTCTGAAGCACGACAAGAGGCGAGTTTTTTTGCTCTCGCAGACTCACAGCTCGGAAACCGTGGGGCTGGCAGCCTGCCGCGCCACGTTTGACGAGTGCGTGCGCGTCGATGCGACAAAACACGTATGGGCCATCGGCAAACAGCTCGTCAGCGGTTTTCGTGAGCTGGCCAAACGCGAAGGGGTGGAGCGCTTCGTCAGAATCATCGGATTCGATTGCAATCCTCAGATTCTGTGTACGCGGGAAGATGGAACGTATTGGCCCGATCTCCATACGCTGTTCCATGAAGAGGTCATTGCTAACGGCGTCCTGATTCCATGGACCACGATCACGTATTCGCATCGGGAGCCGGAGCTGCAGAAAACCTTCAACGCGCTTGCGGAAGGAGTGCGGCGCGCGCGCAAAGCGCTCGACAGCGGTGCGGTGGAAGGTTCGTTCACCGGGCCGGCCGTGAAACCGGTCTTCCGGTCCTTCAATCGTTGTATGCAGAGCCGTTGCGGGCGGCTTGATCCGGATGCACCGAAACTCGATTGCTGCCTATGACGGTCGGGGCAATTGTTCAAGCGCGCATGGCGTCGACTCGGCTGCCGGGCAAGGTCATGCTGGAAGCGGCGGGCAAGCCCCTGTTAGAGCATTTAATGGAACGTCTCGGCCATGCAAAGCGATTGGATCTTGCGATTGTGGCCACCTCGACCGAACCGCAGGACGATGTGATCGCCTCGTTGTGTGAACGAGAGGGTTATCCGCTCTTTCGTGGAAGCGAGAAAGACGTCCTGGATCGATACTATCAAGCATCACGTCACTTCCGATTGGAGACCGTAGTCCGGATTACGTCGGATTGTCCTTTGATCGATCCGGCGCTCGTAGATACAATGATCGACTTTTATTTGGCGGCGCCGGGAATGTACGACTTAGTTACGAATCGCCGTCCGCTCACGTTTCCCGACGGTCTCGATGCTGACATCATCCCCGTTTCGAGTCTTGCGATCGCTTGGGCAAACGCAACGACAGCGGAGCAGCGCGAGCATACGATTCCATTTTTCTGGCAAGCAGGCATGCGAGTCTACAATTTCGCGAGTCCAATTGACCTCTTTCGTACACAGCGCTGGACGCTTGATTATGTCGAAGACTACTACCTGATCAAAGCGATCTTCGCTGCGCTTTACCAACCCGGTCGAATTTTCGGAATGGACGCGATCCTGGATTTTCTGCACGATCATCCGGAGCTTTCGAAACTGAACGCTGCGTATCTGCCGAGCCAAGCGGCATTGGCCGTATGACCAAAATCGTCGCGACCATTGAAGCGCGCATGACCTCGACGCGTCTGCCCGGAAAAGTCATGCTGCCAGCGGCGGGCAAGCCTCTACTGGAGCACATGATCGAACGGCTGCAGCGGGTTCCAAGTCTCGATCAGATCGTGATCGCAACAACGTCTAACAGCACAGACGACGTAGTTTCCGACCTCGCACGGCGTCTGCGAATTGGATGCTTTCGCGGTAGTGAGGAAGATGTCCTTATGCGCGTCCTGGGGGCGGCGCGCGCCTACGATGCGGATGTGATCGTCGAGCTGACCGGTGACTGTCCGGCGATCGATCCGGCAATCGTCGAGCAGTGCATCCAGACATATTTTGAAACGGGAGTCGATTTTGTGTCGAACGTCCTGCAGCCCACTTATCCGTGGGGCATGGATACGAAAGTGTTCTCCACGCGTGTTCTGGCCGAGGTCGCGGAAATGACACAGGATCCTGCTGACCACGAACATGTCTCGCTTTATATCTATGAGCATCCGGAGCGCTATACGTTGTTCAATGTTTCTGCGCCTCAGGAATTGACGTGGAGCGAGATGCACATCGAGCTCGATACGCCCGAGGATTATGAGTTGTTCAAAGAACTTTTCGGTGCACTTTACTCAACGAATCCTCATTTCACCTTGCGAGACGTGATCGATTTTCTTCGCGCTCGTCCTGAGATCGCTGGAGTCAATGAGGCGATCAAGCGCAAGGCGGCACGGTGAGCGATCGACTTCGCGCTGTGATCATCGGCTGCGGTCAGATCGCCGGAGGTTACGACGAGAATTCCCCGGACGACTGTGTTCTCACCCACGCGAAAGCCTACCGTCAGCATCCGAATACGGAGCTTACGGCCGTTTGCGATACGGATTTGGTCAAAGCGGAGTGGTTCGCCCGACGTTGGGGCGCGCATGACGCATACGATGACGTTCGCACACTTCTGAGTGCTGTCCGGCCGGACATCGTCAGCATTTGCACTCCGGACGCGACCCATGCCGACATTCTGGACGCATGCCTCAGCGTCAGTCCGCGCGCCGTCTGGTGCGAAAAGCCAGTGACAAACGACGCGAACGACGGCAGACGGCTCGTGGCGGAGTACGAGCGCCGCGGTATTCCGCTGGCCGTGAACTACAGCAGGCGCTGGGATCGGTGCGTGCAGCGACTGACGCAAGATCTTCGGTGCTCACCGTCCGCAACAACACGTGGCGTTGTCTTTTATGGCAAAGGACTTCGTCATAACGGATCTCACGCTCTCGATCTTCTCCTGCATTGGTTTGGTCCAGTCCGCGAGTTCGATGTCGCAGGCCAAACCATTGATTATTCTGCCGATGATCCCAGTGTATCCGGCAGACTCCGATTCGAATCGGGTCCAGAAATCGATCTCATCGCCTGGGACGAGTCGCTGTTCACCATTTGGGAAATCGACTTACTTACCGCCAACGCCCGCTACAAGCTGGTCGAAGCCGGCTTGAAACTGCAACGATACGCGGTGCGGCAAGATCCAGTGTTCGCGGGATACACCGAACTGGAACCCGAGCCGGAGCAGTGGACGACAGATCTTCACCAATTAGCGTCGCGGGCACTTGCGAACATCGTCAATGCGGTCGTTCACAATGAGCCGCTCCTATCGTCAGGTCGTACGGCTCTGGCCGTGCTCACGCTCTGCAACGAAATCATCAACAGTAGTGAAAGATGGGAGAACAAAGCGCAATGCCCGAATTAGCGATCTTTGGTGGAAAACCTGTTCGGACAGAGTTATGGCCCGGCTACCGCACAGTGGGCGAAGAGGAAAAACGTGCCCTGTGCGAAGTGATCGACAGCGGGACACTGTCCGGCTATCAAGGCTCCTGGAACTCGGCGTTCTACGGAGGACCGAGGGTGCGCGAATTCGAGGAGGCGTGGGCTCGGACGTTTGGATACGAGCATGCTGTAGCAGTGAACTCTGCCTGCTCCGGACTGTTTGCGGCTGTAGGGGCTCTAGGTCTCGAACCGGGCGACGAGGTCATCGTTCCTCCTTACACGATGTCCGCAAGTGTCATGGCCATCGTCCTCTATGGCGGAATCCCGATATTTGCCGATATTCAGGATGACATATTCTGCGTTGACCCGAAGAGCATTTCCCAGCGAATTACAAGCCGAACGCGCGGCATCATGGCTGTGCACCTCTTCGGGCATCCTGCGGATATGGATCCGATCATGCAAATCGCGCGCGATCACAGTCTGTGGGTCATTGAAGATTGTGCACAGATTCCCGGCGGCCAATACAAAAATCGATTTGTCGGCACAATCGGGGATATCGGCGTGTTCAGCCTCAATCGGCACAAGCACATTCAGACCGGTGAGGGAGGGATTGTAAGCACAAATGACGGCCGACTGGCAGAGCGTGTCCAGCTCATTCGCAATCATGCAGAGGCCGTTGTTGGCGATAAGGGCGTTGAAGATCTGACGAATATGATCGGCTTCAATTATCGGATGACGGAGCTCGAAGCTGCCGTTGCGCTGCAGCAGCTCAAGAAATTACCTGCATTGCTGGATGAGCGAATCAAGAATGCCGAGTTCATCGGCGCTCGCCTCGGCGAGTTAAAGGGGATTACGCCACCGGTTGTGTATGACGGTGCAAAGCACACGTATTACATGCATTCCTTCAAGTTCGACGCTGACGTGATTGGGGTTCATCGCAATACTTTTATTGCGGCGGTCAAAGCGGAGCTGCCTCCTTTTGAACTCCAGGAAGATGAGGGAGCGCTCGTTTATACCGGCTATGTGAAGCCGCTTTATCTGTTACCCATGTTTCAACAAAAAATCGCATTCGGCCGGTCGCATTACCCATTCATCAGTCCTTATTACGACGGCGATGCGGATTATTCGATTGGGATTTGCCCAGTAGCCGAGAGGATGCATTTCAAAGAGCTCTTCTCACACGAGTACATGCGGCCACCGGCGACCGAAACCGATTTGAAAGATTTTATCGACGCTTTCGAAAAGGTATACGAGCACCGCCACGACCTGGCCGGAAGTGCGGTGGAAGCCCAGGTATCGTGACGCCGAGAGGTCCCGTGCTCGCCATTGCTCACCAGATCGGAGCGGCTCGAGCTGTCGGTCCGGTGATTGAGGCTCTTCGCCGCCGTGGAGAAAACGTGATTGCAATCGCTTCCGATCTCGCGGTTACCGCTTTCGAGGAGCAGTGCATCCAGTTCTTCGCAATGAACGTCCGACCGGAATCGGCAGCCCAGCTCGCCGCCGAGCAACTCGACCAAAGCCGACCCGCCGTTGTCCTGAGCGGAACGTCGGCCGGCGTGACGCTCGAGAAGGCCGTCGTTGCTGCGGCAAACCGTGGCGGAATACCGACAATTGGAATTCTCGACCATTGGAGTAATTACTCATCGCGATTTGAAGGGCCCAGCGGAATCCGCCATTACTTCCCTGCACTTCTCGCAGTAATGGATGAGACAGCGCGGCGCGACCTGCTGGCCTTGCACTATCCCGCTGATGCGATCGCGGTTACCGGCCATCCCGCTTTCGACGCGTTGATTTCATTCGCGAAAGAAGATCGTGTTGCAATGCGGAGAAGGCTTGGTGTTTCCCACGGCGAGAAACTCGTCATCTTTGCGTCCGAACCGCAGAGGCGCGATCACGGCAGTTCGCTCGGCTATGACGAGATGGACGCGTTGAAGATCTTGCTGGATGTTCTCTCGGACATGCCCAAGCCACGCCCTCGACTGATCATCAAGCCGCATCCAACCGAATCGCCGACAGATCTGCAGCTCCTCGCAAGAGCATATTGCGGTGTCTGGTCTGTCGTGACTGATGTCCATCCGCGAACGTTGATGCTCGCCGCGGATGTCGTCGTCGGAATGACTTCACTGTTCCTCGTTGAGGCGGCCCTGCTGGGCACGCCAGCGGTAAGTGTCCAACCCAATCTTGTCGGCGAGGATCGCTTTATCGGAAATCGCCTCGGTGTAACGCATGCAGCCGGTTCACGAGAGTCGTGCCGGTCACGGCTCCTCGAGCTTTTCTCGAATCATGACCGTGAACGGACTGCGGCGACAGCTCGCAGAGCACTTGGCGTCGACGGCGGTGCCGCTGAACGAGTCGCCAAATTACTGAGCACACGAATGCAGCCCGACTACAGTCACTCGAATTCCCCAATCTGGTCGGTCTGACCGCAAGAAAGGAAGCACCTCTATGTCTGCTTTCGGAAGCCCTCCCTATCCTCAATTGAGGTATTGCATTCGCTGCTGCCTCCCGGAAACTACTGAAGGAATCCGGTTTGATGAGATGGGCATTTGTCAGGCCTGTGAGTCATCGGAGCAGAAAATTCACATCAATTGGAAGGAGCGAGAAAAGCAGCTTCGCGAAATTCTCGATCACTATCGGGCCCTCGCGGTAAACGACTATGACTGCATTGTTCCGATCAGCGGCGGCAAAGACAGCACGTTCCAATTGCACGTTCTGACGCAGGTCTACGGGATGAAGCCGCTGGCGGTGACCTTCAATCACAATTGGTACAGTGCTACCGGCAGATATAATCTCGAGAACGCGCTGGAGAAGTTCAATGTGGACCACATAATGTTCACGCCGAACCGCCAGCTTGTGAACCGGCTTGCGCGTAAGTCGATCTACACGATCGGCGATTCGTGCTGGCACTGCCACGCCGGAGTGGGAGCGTTCCCGTTGCAGGTTGCGGTCCGTTTCAATATTCCACTCCTTATTTGGGGCGAATCGATTGCCGAGGAATCGGCGAAGGCCTCTTATTTCGATCCGGTATTGAAGTTTGATCGCGACTACTTCACGAAGGTTTCCGCAAAGGTGTATCCGGAGGCCATGATCAGTGAGGGTCTCACAGCCAAGGATCTGAAGCCGTTCGAACTGCCGTCCGCTGAAGACATGGAACGGGTCGGTGTGGTTGGCATCCACCTCGGCGATTTCATCTTCTGGGACGGCGAGCGACAGATGGAGTTTGTGCGAGACACCTATGGCTGGCGTGAAGACAAAGTCGAAGGGACATACAAACGCTACAAGAGCGTCGAATGCATCATGTCCGGCGTCCACGATTACGGGAAGTTCATCAAGCGCGGTTTTGGCCGTGCAACGGATCACGTGACCGTTGACGTGCGCGCCGGTCTTATGACGCGTCAAGAGGGTATGGAGCTCGCGAAACGGATTGACAGTGAGCGGCCGGACGCACTCGACTACTATCTCGACGTCACGGGCCTTGAAGAAATCGATTTCATCGAGGCGATCAAAAAACACCGTGAAGGCAAGATGAAGACGTTGCCTGAAACGTATCCCATGCGGGAATCGCCTGCCCGGCCCACCGTTCGACCGGATGTCGTGAACAAAGTTGAGGAGATGGATCCCCGGGCGCAGCATGCCGTACTAAATCCGGCGACGCCACCGGTTGAGCAGGCGAAGGTCGCGACCGACGATCTCAAAGAGGAGGAAACCAGTGACGTCGGCAGTCGGTGAGAAGCTGAATCTCCTTTCAGCAGCGGAAGCGTCCAGGCTCATCGGCGCACGCGAGATCACTGCGACCGAACTATTACAAGACTGCTTTGAACAGATCCATCGTCTCGACGCCGAATTGAAAGCCTGGGTTCATCTCGACCCGGAGATCTCCTTTGCTGAAGCTCGTGCGGTCGACGAGAAAATAAAGAGCGGATCGCGCCCCGGGCGGCTGGTGGGCGTTCCGGTCGGCGTGAAAGATATCTACAACACGCGCGATATGCCCACGCAGATGGGTAGTCCGATTTGGAAGAACTTCACTCCAGGCAATGATGCACGCGTGGTGCATTCCATGCGCATGGCGGATGCAATCGTGGCGGGGAAGACAACAACAGCGGAATTTGCGGTGCACGCTCCGGCCCCGACGGGCAACCCTCACAATCCGCTCTACATGCCGGGGACCTCCTCTTCAGGGTCGGCGGTAGCGGTGGCCGCCTATATGGTGCCGGTAGCGCTGGGAACGCAAACCGCCGGATCGACTCTTCGTCCGGCCAGCTACTGCGGGATCTATGGCTTCAAGCCCTCGTTCGGAATCATTCCCCGAACAGGGATGCTGAAGACCACCGACTCTCTCGACACTGTCGGCTTCTTCGCGCGCAGCGTGAATGACCTGGAGATCATGTTCGATGTTCTGCGCGTGCGAGGTGCGGATTATCCACTCAGCGATGCCGCACTGAGCGATTCGTCGCGGCAAAACAAGGGTCCACGACCGTGGCGGATCGGACTCGTTCGCGGCCCGAAGTGGAATGATGCCGAACCCTATGCCCAACAGGCATTGATCCGGTTCGCTCACGATTTGAGCGAAGAGCCGGACATGATTGTTAGTGAGATCGATTTGGCAGAGTCATTCTCGCGCGCTCACGATATTCATGGCGTCATTTATGACAAAACCCTTTCGTATTACTTCAAGAATGAATTTCGACAGCACACACTGATCAGTCCGATCATGTACGAGATTGTCACACGTGGAAATCAGGTTAGGGTGGAGCAATATCAGCGTGCACTTGAGGATCAGAGCGCGATTGCGAGCGAATTCGATTCTCTGATGATGGAGTATGACGCAATTCTGACGCTGACTACCGGCGGCGCTGCGTTCGAGGGGCTGGACCGGGTCGATCGTCCGGATAACTGCCTGATCTGGACGCTCTGCGGGGCGCCGGCAGTGAACCTTCCCGTTTTCCAGGACGACAAGAAGATGCCGTTTGGTGCGCAACTCGTGGCGCGGCGCTACAACGATATTCTGCTGTTAGGACTCCTGCACGCACTGCGCGAGAAAGAAATCATACCTTCGGAAACGAATCCGCACCCGTCTCTCGCCGGTCACTCATAATGGGCCTGGTCTTTCTCAGAACAATGCGTCTTTACCTTCGCCCGCTAGAGCGTGCGGATGCCGATGGACTTTATCCGCAGTGGTTCAACGATCCGGAAGTTTGCCGGGACAACTCCCATTTTGTATTCCCTTATCGTCATGAAGATGCCATTGAGTACATCGATCAGGTCACCGGCAGTCGAACGGATCTCGTTCTCGCAATCGTTGACTCTTCAACGGACAAACACATTGGCAACATCGCCCTGACCGGCATCGATTCGATCCACAGATCTGCCGAGCTGTCCATAGTGGTGGGAGAAAAGGAATACTGGGGAAAAGGCTATTCCAAGGAGGCTGCCAGAGCTCTCGTAGACCATGGCTTCTATGTCCTGAACTTAAACCGGATTCAATGCGGCACATTCACCGACAACATCGCGATGCGAAAGCTGGCGTTATCCCTCGGCATGCGTGAAGAGGGAATTCGCCGTTCGGCAGTCTTCAAGAATGGCCGCTATGTAGACGTGGTCCTTTATGGGGTACTTCGGCAGGAGTACTCGAAGGGGAATCTGGCCTGACCGACATGTCGCTGATTTTCTGCGATCGCGTCGTCCATGTCTGGCGCGCGGTTGAGCAACGAGCGGAGGCGCGAATCGTTGCTCTGACGCCTCAGGTGGTCGAAGCGTGCAACGATCGCGGACTGCCGTACTTGCTTCTCGATTCTTATGTTGCCCCTGCAAGTGTCAACGCAGTTGCAGAAGCGACGATGACTCGGGAATACGAGTGGACCGTCTGGCTGGATGCACGTCTGGCGGAGGCGGTTCCTGAATTTGGACAAATAGGCTTCAGGCCGGCCGCTGCTCAGATTGCGTTTCTCAAACGTAATCTCGACTACTTCTTTCTGCCCGCCACAGTGCTTGGCAAATTTTTCAATAAAAGCCAACCGGCGCAAGCGATCGTTTTCGAACGGCCACCATTCTTTCCCGAGCTCGATACTGCCAGCGTCCAGCGCCCTCTGCATTCCCTGCTCGTTCCTGCGCTTGCGCCGCGGAGCACGCGAGTCGAGATTCTCCCGGACTCTCAATTGGAAGATGCTGAGAAGCTTCATGAGGTCGGGACTCGGCGCGGCTATCTTTTTCTTCGGCGTACGGCTGGGCGCCTGCTTCGTTCCATGAAGCAGCTGCGGCACAAGAGTACCGAGGGTCGAGTACGAGTGGCATGGATTGGTACTCCGGGGGAAATGGATACCATCATCCCCAACCTCGCGAAACGCGGAATCGCGGTGGTGCGGCCTCCGCGCTCTCTCTCTGCTGCCCGGTCCCATACAGATGAGCACGCTCGTGTACAAGAGCTCATTCGATCCACGATGGCAGTGCTCCTCGATGATCCACGGTTCTGGGCGCCAATTGATGGAATCAGCGCTTCTCTGCGCTCTCTGGTGGGCCCGTTTATGCGGCGTTGGCTCGAGCGAGATTTGCCAAGGTTCTGGGCTCAGTTTCTTGAGGCTCGCGACTGGTTGTCACAGGGCGAGTTCGTCGCGGTCGTTGGGACGGATGTCGAGAACACGTGGAAGGCCGCGCTATTTCAGGCTGCCGCGTCGCTCGGATTGCCGCGAGTGATACGTATCCATAACGGTGGACTGATTCAGGATTTACCGGCGCACGACTGTATTGGTCCTACGCAGTGCGATGTGTTTCTTGTGAATGGAGACGGGGATGTCGAGTACTTTGACAATCTCACACGCCGATTTCCTCAGTTGGATCGAGGCGTTTGTGTATCGGTCGGATCGCCCCGACTCGAGAAATTGGCGCGGCCCAATTCCGAAAAATTGTCGCGCCTCAATTTGCGTTTGAAACGAGCCGACCGCCGGCCGATCGTGCTGTACGTCCCGACGATGCTGATGGGTTGCTATCGCTATTTTTGCGAAGGGTACATGTCGGACACTGCGTACATCGCACTGCAGGAGCGAATCCTTCGTTGTTTCGCAGAGTTTCCGAGCGTACGCGTGCTCTACAAGCCGATGTCACTGACATGGACTCGCGACCCGATGCGGGATTTCATCGCCCGTGAACTGCCCAACATCGAAGTGGTCTCTGGCCGACTGACCGAATTGATGTGGGCCGTCGACGCCGTCGTCGTCGACTTCTCGGCAACGGCAATCACGGAGGCCATCCTTACCAATAAACCACTAGTGTTATACCAGGGGCAGACGTGGGCGCGAATGCTGCCGGAAGCGAAAGCAGCGCTCGTCGGACGAGCGATGATCAGCGAGACGCCCGACGAGTTCGAGCGGCACATCCGTAACTTCCTGGAGAAAGGAAGTTTTGACCCCGTAACGACACGCGCGACTGAGTTCATACGACTTTACTGTACGCACATCGACGACGGCAAATCCGCGGAGCGAATGGCCGATATCATTGGCGCGTACACGATGAAAGCTGGAAACTGCCGATCGGTTGCCGCCCTATGATGTGATCAGCTTATGGAGCCCGTAATGTCGCGATGAAGCGAAGCCTGCTACGCGAAACACATGGCGGATATCATCGCCCAATACGCCCTGAACGCTGAGCCCCGCCTGGCAGTCTCAGTCTAATGACCGAATCGATTCATCCACTCCATATCCTCAGCCGGTCGAGCAGGCTATCGCTCGCCTCCGCAACCGGAT
>Ga0207646_10002400_pt1 | contig 22102 bp, 20 predicted proteins | sample KBSK5502metaG_FD_184343 | JGI IMG/M metagenome (GOLD analysis project Ga0207646, IMG submission 184343) | Corn, switchgrass and miscanthus rhizosphere microbial communities from Kellogg Biological Station, Michigan, USA - KBS K5-50-2 metaG... | ecosystem: Host-associated > Plants > Roots >... | reverse complement strand
GAATTTCCCGATGAACATACCGGTGCGCGACCGTTTCGGAAGCATCACCGAAACTCACATTTTCAGCAGTGCTTTCGTCAATGAGTTTCGTTTTGGCGCGAGCGTGATCGGCTGGAAATTTCTTACAGTACCGGTGGTTACCAACTCGAGCTTGGGCATAACCCGGCCAACCGACAACGCTACGTCCGACATTTATCGGATTCAGTTCATTGGTTCCGGCTTCCAGTTCGGTCCCCATCCGACTCACCCCTTGACGAATCTGTCCGACACTCTGTCCTATCTCGATACCTTAAGCTACGTGCGTGGTTCCCACAGTCTGCGATTGGGCGGAGAGATTATCCATACCGATATCCGCAAGAACATCCCGGTTTCGGATAATGGATTTCTATTTTTCGCCCCGTTCGGAGGGCTGTCTGATTTCCAGAATTTCCTGCAAGGCAACCTCGCCGGCAGCCTCACGGACAGCGGACTTTCGACCCACGACTACAGCGTTCCCGCTTTTGCGCTATTCGCCCAGGACGATTATCGGGTCACAAAGAGTTTGACTTTGAACCTGGGATTTCGTACAGAATTTCTGGGCACGGCCTACGACAAGTTCTGCCGCATTGCCAATATCGATCCCAGCCTGTCGAATCCCAGCGGTCCGAACTACACCGGGCAGCCCTTCGTTTATCCCAAATGCGTGGCGCGGTACAATCTCCCCGGAATTACCGGTACTTTAGGAAGAGGAGCCACTCGCAATAACTATGCGACCGTCTGGGCGCCGCGCATTGGCTTTGCCTACGATCTGTTTGGACACCAGACCACGGCCATCCGCGGCGGATACGGCATCTACAGCATCCGGGAAGATGTTGGCGGCGTGGACAACCTGACGCTGCAGCCTCCCTTTGTTCCCGGAGCAGCCCCGGTCGGCCCGGTGAATCTTTCTAATTTCCTCAACGGACTGATACCTCCGGTGGGCGTGCTGGATAAAAGCTTCACTCCTCAGGCGTCCTTCTTCAGGGGATTCACCAGCGATTTCACTTGCACCGGAACGGGCGCGCCCCATTCGCCCACGCCCGACTCAACCCAGTTCCCATGCTTCTCCGGCAACATTCCCTTCTTCTTCTCGCCCTTGCTTCCGATCCACTTCGTGGCGCCGACCATGCAGCAGTGGAATTTGACGATTCAACATTCCCTCGGCAAGAACTGGGCGATTGAAGCCGGATATGTAGGAACCAAGGGCACGCACCTTAGGGAGGTAAGCAACGTCGATCAAGCCAGAGTCGCCTCTCCTACAAGCCCGGTCATTATTCCAGGGGCAAACTGCGACGGAACTCTGGTCGGCCCAAGCGAGCAATGCTCGATCGTGCAGAACACCTTCGCGAATATCAATGCGCGCGCTCCATTCCCGGGAATCGGACCTTTCAATACAGAAAACTTCGCTTCCGATTCCAACTCGCACTATCACGGGGTTCACGCGATGGTCACGCATCGCTTCTCCGGGTCTCTGTATGTACAAAGCTCATACACGTTCTCGAAGGCGATTGACGATACTTCATCGTCCCAGGTCGCTTTTCTCTCCCGATTCAACGATCAAACCAACCCGCGGGATACTCGTGGTCAATCCGACTTCGACCGCAGACACCGTTTTGTTACTACCTACACCTATACGTTGCCGACATTCGCCAGCAGCGGAGCCTTCACTCGACATGCCCTGGGGAACTGGGAACTCAGCGGTGTTTTCACCTGGCAATCCGGATTGCCGTTTAGCGTTTTTGACTCATCTGGTGGAGGCGCTTTTGGGAATGCTCCCCCGGTTCTCGCCACACCGACGTTCGCTTCGGGGGCTGCCTGCGCGAATGGCTTAACCTCAGGCAGCGTCGAGAGCCGCTTGAACGGCTTCATCAATCGGCAGGCGTTTCAGAATGATGCTCCCGTGGATGCCAATAATCCGCTCGGTGTCGCCGACCCTACTGCCACCGGCTTTGGCAACGTCGGCCGTAACTGTTTTCGCGGTCCACGTCAAATCAACTTCGACTTTTCGATCAGCAAGGTGTTCCGTTTCACTGAACGGCAAAACCTGAAGTTCACTACCGAGTTTTTCAATCTCACCAATACTCCGTCATTTGCTAACCCCTCGGTAACCGACATCAATAGCGTCAGTCCAACCAGCCCGAATTTCGGCCCGATCAGTTCGGTCGTTGGCACGCCACGTCTCATTCAGTTCGCTTTGAGGTATTCCTACTGAATCGAAGACCATCAACGGCTGATCGGTTGGCTGGATGTTTTCGACGGACGGTGCTTGAATGACAGTCAGCGTCATGGCTGAACTTCAAATCGCAGGCGTACCTGTCTCGCCGGATCATTTCATCGGCAACCATCGAATTGCTTCGCCGCACGCGTTCGAGGTGCGGAGCCCAATTGACGGCAGCGTGTTGGGGCACTTCTCGGCGGGAGGAAGGGCGGACGTAGACCGGGCGGTTGAGGCTGCCCAGAATGCCTTCCCCGCGTGGGCCGCGCTCGGTCCCAAGAAGCGCGGAGCCTACCTGCGACGCCTGGCAGAGCTCATCGAGCAGAACGTTGAGAAGCTGGCGCTGGCAGAGACCACGAATAATGGCTCGCTGCTGGAGGCTGGTCGTCTGCGGGTTATGAAGAGGAGCGCTCACAACATACGTTTCTTTGCGGAGATGGCCGAAAGACTGCAGGTTGCGGAGTGGGATACAGAAACCGCCAATGCGCACAACCGCGTCATTTACCATCCCGCCGGAGTGACTGCTTTAATTACTCCGTGGAACGCTCCACTTATGCTCGCCACCTGGAAGGTTGGCCCGGCACTCGCAGCCGGAAACACTGTGGTCTTGAAGCCAGCCGAGTGGACCCCTGTCACCGCATCTTTGTTGGCTGATTTGGCCCTCGAGGCGGATATTCCTGCCGGAGTTCTGAATGTTGTGCAGGGCATCGGAGAACAAGCGGGAGCGGCGCTAGTTGCCCACCCGGACGTCAAGCGAATTTCCTTCACGGGATCGACTGATACGGCGCGGCTCATCGCGGCCGCTGCCGCCAAGAACCTCACACCAGTAAGTTTCGAACTGGGGGGGAAGTCTCCGCTCATCGTATTTGCCGATGCAGATCTCGATGTGGCGGTGCGGAACGCTCTTGGACAGTACGACAATGCGGGCCAGGTTTGTCTCGCGGGCACCCGTTTGCTGGTAGAGACCCCGGTCTATCAGGAATTCCTGAAACAAATGAAGGCCGGTGTCACACAGATTAGGCTTGGCGACCCGCGCGATCCGCAGACTCAAGTGGGTCCGTTAATCACTCGGCAGCATTTTGAGCGAGTGCATGGTTTCGTTGACAGGGCAATGAAAGAGGGGGCCAAACTGGTCTACGGTGGCCGCGTCTCGCCATCTCTAGGCGGTCTTTACTACGAACCAACCCTGTTCTCCGACGTGCCGGAGAACGCGGAGATTCTAAAAAAGGAAGTTTTTGGCCCGGTGCTTACGATTCAGCCCTTTCACGATGAGGCGGAGGGCATCCAACTCGCCAATAACACGGAGTACGGCTTGGCGGCGACGCTGTTCACAGGAGATGCCAACAAAGCGCACCGGGTAGCAGAATCGTTAGTGGCCGGTACGGTGTGGATCAATTGCTTCTTCGTGCGTGATCTCGCTGCACCCTTTGGCGGCGCGAAACACTCGGGTATCGGACGAGAGGGCGGCCATTGGAGCTTTGACTTCTACTGCGACCTCAAAAATGTGGTGGAGCGGAAGGGTACTTTTGCGTCGAAGTAAAGCTTGCAAGTTGCGCACTAGGGTTGCGTCGCCAGCTTTGTCATCCAACGTACAGCTTCGTTTTCAAGTCCCTTTAACTCCTGGTGCTTTGGCTTACCACGTGCCAGCAGCAGGTTGAGTCCTTCGATCTGTGTGGCAATGAGAGCCGCTCTGCGGGCTCGCTCAGGTCGGGTCAGTTTCGGATTCAGATCGTGGATGAGCGCAGCAATGTTTTTTCGATGGTGGGAATACATTTTGTCCATGATCGCAGCCGCGAACTTGTGCCGCTCAGCGAGCGCCCACAGTTCCATGAAGGTTCCGCTAGTCAGTGGATTCTTGAGATCTTCGATCAAGAATCGAATGATGGCGGTAAACCGCTTCTGCGGGCTGCCATTCCGTGCTCCCGGTAGGCGCAGGTAGTGTCCATCGTAGCTGAACATAACTTGCTCCAGCACGGCTTGTAGTAGCTGCTCACGCGTCTTGTAATAGTGCTGCAAGTTGCCCAACTTCATGCCCGCATGGGCGGCTACCGTGCGCATGGTAAATCCTGCGTAGCCTTCGGTGGCGAACAGGAGCCGGCCTACGTGCAGGATCTGTCGGACGCGTCCTTCGCCCTTGGCTTTGTGCTTCGAACTGGATGGCGTAGCCAGATCCGTCGGGGGTTTCTGCGGCCCAGCGCGGCGCGGGTTTATCCAGCGAGCCGTGGAATTATGCGTTTGAGAATTCTTCCCCATGCCGGAGCTACCGTTGCTTGACAGTATAGGTCGTATGACCTATATTATGCCTCAAGTTTTTTTGGCGTTAAACAGTGGGGGTCTCGACGCATATTCGCTAACCGCGCATCATTCCGAGCGGGTTGGGGCGAGCCTGCAAAAGTCGCTGCTCGAACGAACCGCGACAGATTAGAAATCCTCTACGCAAAGTAGCTGATGACAAGGCCAGAAGCAATTTCGCCGGAGCACCATCTCGGTCCCGCGGTGCTGACCACGGTCGACGCTATCGCCCAGTCGCTGGCAATTGGCCCTGTATTCTCTGCGATTTTTCTCGCTGCACTGGTTGCCAAAGCAGCCGGGAGCGCGGCACCTCTGGCTACCCTGATTGGCGCGCTGGGGGCCACTTGCGTGGCTTGGGTGATCGTGTTGTTTGCAAGGCGATTTACCGGTGCAGGCGCCATCTACGACTATGTGCGGCGTTCCACCAACTCAACCCTGGGCCTTTTTGCCGCGGGCATCTACTTCATTGGCACGCTGTTCCTGGGCGGGGCGGGGGTGCTTCTCGCGATCGGCGTCGTTGCGGCGAACTTTTTTGCCGGTCTTGGCCTGGCGCTGCCATGGTGGCTGTGGGCGACAGTGGCCGCGCTGGCGGTGTTTACCTTGAACCACCTGGGCATTCGTGCCACTACGCGCACCCAGTTGGTTCTAACGTTAGTTGGCGTGATGCCATTGCTGATCCTGGCTGTAGCCATCCTATGGAAGGGCGGCGCGGGCGGTCACACTGTGCAGGTTTTCAACCCCTACAGTCCCACCACCCGGAATCTGTTTCGGGGCGTGCTGTTCGCCATCACGCTCTTTATGGGTTTCGAGGCGTCGGCCTCCTTGGGAGAAGAGACTGCCAATCCGAAGCGCGTTATTCCCATCGCGGTAATCGGTACCGTGCTCATCTCCACTCTCTTCTATACGTTGATCGTGTACGCTTCGGCGATCGGATTTGGCGTAAATCACATTGCGGAGTGGGGCGACGATGCTTCCCCTCTCTCCACGCTGGCTCGCAGATACGTGGGTGGATGGCTTGCCCCGTGGGTGGATCTTGCGCTCTTAGTGGACATGTTGGCCGTGGCCAGTGCCTTCACCGCGACCGGCGCCCGCGGCTGGTTCGCGTTGGCTCGCCATGGCCTATTGCCTGCGGTGCTGGCCAAAGTGTCTAACTACAAGACTCCACTGGGCGGAAATATTGTAGTGTCAGCCAACGCCCTTGCCTTAATTGCGGTGACGGCGTTAGTTTTCCCGCGCATGGACCCGATAGTCATGTTCGATGTCACGGTGCTCTGGGGGTCAATTCTCATCGACCTCATCTATGTGATGCTGGCGCTGATTGCCATGCAATTGGTGGCGCCGGAGCTGCGCTCGTGGTGGCAGTGGCTTGCTCTGATCGGCGCTGTGCTTACTCCCGCGCTAGCCATCTATGGGTCGCTGGTGCCTTTCCCGGCATATCCCGTGGATATCGCGGTGTACGGCAGCCTGGCCAGTATTGCTTTGTGCTTAGTGTGGACTCTCGGCCTGCGCATGAGTGCCGCGCACCGCCTGGAGGCCGCGATGCTGGGAGTCGCTGACGATTGAGTTAGAAACCTGACCGGTATTGTAGATGCAATCACAAATATGACCGAATACAAAAGAATCCGCGTCCTGTTCCCAGATCATCTGGGATTGCCGCGGGGCAAATATATCCCTTCGGCACATGCGGACCATGGTGCGCGTCACTGCATCAGCACATTTGCGCTCGCTTACGATCGCTCCATGACTCCGGCTCCGGGAGCGAAGATGCTAGAGGGTCTGCCGGACTGTGAGCTGAATTTTTCTCTGGATGAGTTGCGGCCGAGTTGGGAACCGGAAACCGGGGTAGTCGTGGGTGATCTCAGTTTTCGTGGTGAACCGCTTTCAATTTCACCCCGCCATGTCCTTCGGCGAGCGATTTGCGATTGGGAGAAGCTCGGCTACAAGAGCAAGCTGGGCATTGAACTCGAAGCTTACGTCATGCAGCCAGATGGCCAGGGTGGCTGGAAAGCCTGGGATACACCTGGCGCCTACGTTTACGGCACGGGCTCCGCCGTGGACCCGGTCGGGCTGATTGATGAAATCATGCAGACCGCGGAGCGCTGCAGCCTGCCAGTTGAATCGATCAACTCCGAATACGATGCCGCACAATTCGAACTTACCCTGGCACATGGTGACGCGCTCGGCGCCGTAGATAATATTTTTCTGTTCAAATTACTGGCGCGCGAATTGGCGGCCAAGCGCGGACTTCTTCTCACTTACATGGGCAAACCTTTTTCCGATCGCAGCGGCAGTGGCCTTCATGTCAACTTCTCGCTCGATGATTCCAAGGGGGAGAACGCACTGGCCAATGCAAAGAATTCGGACGGGCTCTCCGCGGTGGCATACCAATGCATCGCGGGAATTATTGCTCACCACACCGGTATGGCGGCGCTTTGCGCGCCGACCGTGAATGCCTATAAGCGCTTGCGTCCTGCGCAACTCGCGGGCTATTGGGCCAACTGGGGATATGACCATCGCGGTGTGACGTTGCGCGTCCCCAACGATCGCGGCCGTGCCACTCGACTGGAGCACCGCATGGCTGACGGGGCAGTGAACCCTTACCTTGCTTCCGCGGCTGTTATGCAGGCGGCGCGTCTGGGAGTGGTTCAAAAACTTACCCCGCCCCCTGCAGAGGAGCAGGATTGTCTCGAACACCAAAGCACAGACCAGCACGTGCCGGACGATCTGAACCGTGCTCTCGATGCGCTTGAGGCGGATACGCAGTTTGTCGGGGCGGTAGGCGCTGATTTGGTAGCGCAGTTTGTTGCCGTCAAAAGGGCCGAGTGGGCGAAGTTCGCGGCTGCGGTGACTGACTGGGAACTCAAGTATTACCTGCCGTTCTTGTAGAGGAGTTGAAACGTGTTGCAGTCTGCCAGGGTTGCCACAGAACGTTTTGCCGACATCGTTGATCCTGAGATCTATGTCCACGGCGTGCCCCATGCGACGTTTCAGCGCCTGCGCGACGAAGACCCAGTGAGTTGGTGGGAGGAGAAAGATGGTTCAGGCTTCTGGGCTATCACCCGCTATCATGACATTCTCGCCGTCAGCCAGAATTCCCGGGTCTTCTCCAGCGCGCGCGGCATCCGGCTCGAAGAGATGAGTGAGGAAGAATTGCGGGCCCGGCGCACGATGATGGAACTGGACCCACCCGAACACACCGGCTACCGCCGCATGGTGCAATCGCCGTTCTCGAATCGCGAAGTAACGGCGGTGGAAAATGGCATTCGGCTTCTGGCGCGGGCGGTGGTGGACCGCGCATATGGCTCGAGCGAGTTCGACTTCGTCGAGGCTATCGCCCGCGAGTTGCCCATGCGAATGCTCGGCAAACTGCTTGGCATACCGGATAGCGATGGACCGTGGCTGGTAAGAAAGGGTGACGCACTTATCGGTAACACCGACCCCGAATTCACAACTCATCCGGTCGGTTTGGTAGACACCGACGAGTACCGGTTAATGCCGTTCCGCAGTCCCGTCAGCCACGAACTCTTTGCCTATGCAGCGGAACAAGCCCGCATACGCCGCGAGCGACCAGCCGACGACGTGATTTCTTTGCTCCTGCGGCCTAAGCGCGACGGTGCTCCCCTCTCTGAACACGAGTTCAAGAATTTTTTCACACTGCTCGTTGCCGCCGGAAATGACACGACGCGTTATTCGATGGCGGCAGGATTGCTTGCTCTCATCGAAAGGCCTGAGCAATTCGCGGAATTGCGCGATAATCCTTCCTTCCTTCCGTTCGCGACCGAAGAAATCCTGCGCTGGGGCACAGTTACCATGCACTTCCGCCGCACCGCAACCCGTGACACTGAACTGGCGGGGAAAAAGATCAAAGCCGGGGACAAGGTGCTCCTCTGGTTTATCGCTGGCGACTACGACGAGTCCCAATTTCCCGAACCCTACCGCTTCGATATTAAGCGCATGCCCAATGAACACCTAGCCTTCGGCCTCAAGAGTCCGCATAAATGTATTGGCGAACACTTGGCCAGGGTTGAAATCAAGGTTCTGCTCGAAGAATTTCTGCCGCGCATAGCGGATATCAGGCTTAACGGTTCGGTGGAAAGATTGCGTTCCAACTTCATTTCTGGGATCAAGCACCTTCCGGTAAAAGTGAGTTGGCTCTAGCAGGAATTTATGTCAGGTCTCGCGACCAGCATCGTCGACAGACACATTCGCGAAGGCATGTGTGCGGGTGCGGCACTGGTCGTGATTAAGGACGGCCAGATTGCCTTGGAGCACTACGCAGGGCAGGCTGCGCCGGGACTGGCGGCGGGGCCGAATGTGCTCTGGCCCATCGCCTCCATCTCCAAGGTCTACACCGCCACCGTAATCATGCGTTTGGTTGAAGAGGGAGGGTTGACCCTGAATACTCCGGTGTGCGACGTGATTTCCCAGTTTCGCGGCGAAAGCAAGGAGGATGTGCGCCTCCGCCACTTGCTAACCCACACTGCCGGGATGATTTACGAATCGCCGGCGATGGAAGAAAGGCTTAAGGCTCAGACCCCGATGAGCGCCCTTCTCGAGGAGGCCTATAACTCGCCGCTCCTGTTCAAGCCGGGTACGGCACTCAGTTATGCCGATTATCATTACCTGCTCGCTGGACGAATGGCCGAGGTCGTTACGGGCAGATCGTTTCCTGAGCTGATGCAGACTCTGGTTTTGGAACCTGCTCACCTGCGGGACACATATATCCCGCCTCGTCGCAGCGCTGAAGATCGCCTCGCGCACGTGAGCGGGGTAATGGCGGAGGGCACTGACGGCGCCATGTACAACTCGCGGTACGCGCGTGAGCTGGCGCATCCTGCTTTTGGCGTGTTCGCATCCGCTACTGACCTGGCACGATTCGGGTTACTCTTCGCTCCCGGCGGGCCGAGAATTCTTTCCGTCGCGGCTGTGCGCGCAATGACCACGAACCAGACTGGACATGTGCCCGGACAGCCTCCTTTATTAAGAGGTTACGCCGCTGACGTGCACATGCCCTGGGCCATAGGCTTTGCATTGCAGACGGAACAGGTTCCTTCTCTCTACTGTGATCTTGCCTCGTTTCACAGTTTCGCGCACGGTGGTGCGACTGGCTGCGCACTGGTGATTGATCCGACATATAACCTTGTTGTGGCGGTCATGAGCAACGCCCATTCCTCTCTCGGGCGCGATCGCTGGTACATGCGTATGCACTCGATCATGAATGCCGTGTTCGCCCAGTTCACCTTGGAGCCTACTCCCACGTTGGCGGAGGTCTGAATGAAGCAGCGTTCCTTCCCGCGCGGCTACACGGCTCCTCTTTCCGCTGACGGGCGGGCGGGCCTGGTGGCGCCTCCTCCGTGGCATTATTCCGGCGACTTTTTGATTGTGGAATACCGCACGAATCCGGATTCAGTCATCGCGTTGCTGCCGAAGGAACTGGAACCTGCGGATGATCCCGGAGCCGTGGCGGCGATCTTTGCCGATTGGCAGTCCTGCTCTGACGATTATCACGAGCTCTTGGACCCAATCCAGGCGCAATACAAGGAGTTTTTTATTGTCGTCGGCTGCAAATTCCGTGGCGAGCCTGCCAGCCGTTGTGTGTACATCTGGGTGGATAAAGATTTCGCCTTGTACCGCGGCTGGATCCAGGGGTTTCCCAAGAAGCTCGGTTCCATCCACATGACCCGGACCTACCCCGTCGGGAAAGCTGCGCCGCGCCTGAAGCCGGGAGCGCGATTCGGAGCGACATGCACTGCGGGCAGCAGACAGATCGCGAGCGCGACGATAACTTTGCGCAACCTGTCCAAGTCGGGGCCAACGGTCAACTCCCCCCCGATGCACAACACCAGGCACTTTCCGGCCTACGACGCTCCTGCACCCGCGGTGTTCGAACTAGTACGCGCCGGCGGATTCGATCGGGAGATAACCGACATCTGGGAGGGCGACGCCGACCTGTTACTCGGCGCCAACACAATTGAAGACCTTCAGGCCGTCGCTCCCAAACAGATTATCAAGGGCTATCAGTTCAGCTTTGGCTACACCGTAAATGGAGGACAGGTTCTGCTCCAGCACGACAAGGAGGCCCACCGGTGAAGCGCGCACGCGTGCTTTCCAACGGAAAACCCGCAGCCGGCGTGGTGCAAGGCGATGTCATTGTTCTGGAGCAGGGACAAAAAATTCCCTTCGCTGAGGCGAACTATCTGGCGCCAATTACGCCGCGCCAGATTATTGCTACCCACCTTACTTATAGGAGCCGGTGCGAAGAATACAAGATGAAGGCTCTGCCATCTTTTCCTTCGTATTTTATGAAACCGATCGGATCGGTGTCGCACCACAAGGCGCCGGTAGCCAGACCGCGGGGATGCCGCTTTCTCAACTACGAAGGCGAGCTCGCTGTAGTGATTGGAAAAACTTGCTGCAACGTGCCCGTTGCAAAAGCGCTCGGATACGTTAAGGGATACACCGTGGCGAACGACTGGGGCGTACATGACTTCCGCCACGCCGATCGCGGCGCAATGTTTCGCGTTAAAGGGCAGGATGGCTTCTGCCCTCTGGGTCCCTATCTTGCGGAAGCGCACGACATCAATCCCGATGACTTATGGCTGCGCACCTACGTCAACGGCAAGCTCGTGCAAGAAGGGCACACGGGCACCGACATGTTTTTCAGTGTCGCATATCAGATTGCTGACATTTCCCGGCTCATTACGCTTGAAGAGAATGACGTCATGCTCACCGGCACGCCAGCCCATAGCCGGCCAGTGGAGCCGGGGGATGTGGTGGCTGTTGAGATAAGTGATATCGGACGGCTGGAAAACACAGTGGTAGAGCTGGACCGTGATCTGATTCCGGTGGGCGATCAGCCACGAGTCACGGACCAGACTTTGCACGTCGCGCTTGCCATACCGGAAGAAGAAGCCAGAGAAAAGGTTTCCGAGTATCAGGTTAGATCGACAGGAGTGCATTCATGAAAGCACGGCGACTTGTGGGCGGGTTGCACCACGCTGCCCTTAAAGTATCCAATCTCGACGAAGCGGTTACGCGATGGAGTCGCCTTCTGGGCCTGCAGGGGGAAAAACTCGGTACCGGCCAAGCTATTCTCCGTTGTGCGTATGAAGATTACGGGCTAGTACTGCGACAGACTGGGGACAAGCCCTTTCTCGACTACGTTTGCTATGAGCTTGTGTCGGGCGTGAAGCTTGAGGACGCGCGCAAGACTCTGAATCAGCGGGGTCAGCATTTCTCAGAAGTCGCGGTCCCGGTTCGCGGAGCGGGCTTGAAAGTGCGGGATCCGGATGGCAACGACGTTGTGCTGATCGAGCGAGTAAGGCTGGCGGACGCGCGGCCCAGTGAGGTAAAACTTTCAAATAGCATACCTGGTTTGCATCCGCGCAAATTAGGGCACGTGAACTTCCTTACCAGCGACGTCAAGCGCCAGGTGCACTGGTACGCCGATGTTCTCGACTTCAAGACGACGGACTGGATCGGGGAAGAAGGTGTATGGCTGCACGTCAACGCTGACCATCACGTGCTCGCTTTCCTGAACAAAGGTAACAACCACATTCATCACCTGGCTTTCGAGTTGGTGGATTGGGGTGAGCTGCGCGTCTTCCTTGATCATCTGGCCAAGAATCAACGCCACCTGGTTTGGGGTCCGGGTCGGCACGGAATGGCGCGCAACTTGTTCAGCTATTTTCGCATGGTGGAAGAGGAACTTTTTGTTGAACTCTTCTGCGATCTCGAGCAGTTGCAGGAGGACCATCAAGTCCGTTGTTTCCCGGACGAGCCGCATTCCTCCAACACCTGGGGCATTCTTCCACCCCGAAGTTACTTTCGCTTCGATAAGGAAGCCATTGAGGCTGAGATCGCGCAGTCTTACGCCTACGGCGAGCCGATCACTGCTGTGCCATGACAGCGCTGGAAATGTTCATCAACGGTGAGTGGGTACCCTCCGCAGACGGAGCCACGGAACCTATCTTCAATCCAGCCAGCGAGCAAACAATCGCGTGCGTACCGCGGGCCACCGTGGAGGATGTGGATCGAGCGGTGCAATCCGCTTTGAATGCGTTCAACCGCTGGGCCGGGGCGACCCCAGCCCTTCGTTCTCGAACCTTGTTGAAGCTGGCCGACCGCATAGAAAGTTGTGCGGAGCCGTTGGCCCAACTTGAATCCAGGAACGTGGGCAAGCCGCTCGGGGTTGCCAAGGACGATGTCGAATTTGCGGTTGACAACTTGAGATTCTTCGCTGGCGCTGCGCGCTCCTTGGAAGGCCGCGCTTCTGGGGAATACCTCGTGGGACACACCAGCCTGATCCGTCGCGAGCCATTGGGAGTGGTCGCTTCCATTGCGCCTTGGAACTACCCGCTATTGATGGCCATTTGGAAAATCGGGCCGGCTCTCGCCGTGGGCAATACCGTTGTTCTCAAGCCTTCTGAGCTTACTCCGCTCACCGCCCTGAAGCTTGCGGAATTCTCCGCTGACATTCTTCCCCCCGGCGTGCTTAACGTGATCACTGGCCACGGCGTGCCGGTCGGCGCCGCCCTTGTAGAGCATCCTGATGTCGCGATGGTGTCGCTCACCGGGGATATAGACACGGGCCGCAAAATCCTGCAAGCAGCGTCGCATACCTTCAAGAGAGTTCACCTGGAACTTGGTGGCAAGGCCCCCGCTGTAGTCTTCGAGGATGCAGATCTGGAGTGGACAGCCCAACGCTTGCGACGTTCCGGCTTCTATAACACAGGTCAGGACTGTACCGCCGTTACTCGCATCATCGCGCATAAGCGTGTAGCCGAGAAATTACTTGATCTTCTCATGGGGGAGATCGGGCAGATTCGATTGGGCGATCCACTTTCCCCGGAGACAACCGTCGGACCCTTGGTCTCCAGCTTGCAACGGGACAAGGTTTCAGACATGGTGGAGCGAGCACGCGAGGCCGGCGCCGAGGTTATCGTCGGAGGTCGGAAGCCTGACGGTCATGGCTACTTTTATTTGCCTACATTGATTGCTGGAGTGAAGCAATCCGACGAGATTGTACAAAAAGAAGTGTTCGGTCCCGTGCTCACACTTCAGACCTTCGCCGAAGAGTCCGAAGCTCTTGAGCTTGCCAATGGAGTCGCGTACGGGCTAACCGCTAGCGTTTGGACGCAGGACGTGAGCCGTGCCGTACGAGTCTCCAATAAGCTCCAGTTCGGTACAGTCTGGATCAACAATCATACGCGCCTCACGCCGGAAATGCCCCACGGAGGCTGCAAATACAGCGGACATGGTAAGGACATGTCCACTTACGCGCTTGAGGAATACACTCAGATCAAGCACGTAATGATTCACTTCTGACGCATACGGCCCCGCATTATCCGGGATCAGATCGAAGCAGTGTTGTTGTTCACTCATTCGGGGATGTGCCGGCGAGTTCGATCGCACATCGCTCGGAAGCTGGTCACACGAATACGCGAAAAGGAGACAACTCATGTTCCGCAAACTGCTGTCGACGACCAACGATTCGATTATTACGATTCTTCGCGTGGTGACGGGACTGATATTCTTCGCTCACGGCGCGCAGAAAATGCTGGGCTGGTTCGGTGGCTACGGATTCCATGGCACCATGGGATTTTTTACCCACGACCTACATCTCCCAGCACCCATTGCGTTCCTGGCGATCTGCGCAGAGTTCTTTGGAGGCCTTGGCCTGATCGTCGGCTTCCTTGCTCGGATTGCCGCTTTCGGCATCTTGTGCAACATGGTTTCGGCAGTCCTTTTGGTCCACCATTCCTTTGGTTTGTTTATGAACTGGAACGGCGATCAGAAGGGAGAGGGATTCGAATACCACTTGCTGGCAATTGCTGTTTTGCTTGCAATCCTCATCAAGGGCGCCGGCGCTTATTCGATCGACTATGTCATCTCGCGTACCGGCGCCATGAAGACCTCGACGAGTTGATCGAAAACGAACCTCAGTGCGAGTTAATAACGTTCACATACGTGGCTCAGAACCGAGGAGAAATCAAATGTCGATTGACAATGTATTCCGGATTGCTGTTCTCGTATTCTGTTGCGCCCTGTTCTCTGCAGCCCAGCAGGAAGGGGTCAAACACGTTCCCATTCAGCGGACTTCCGCGGCTTCCGCTCAGGAGATGTTCACGACTTATTGCGCCGTTTGCCATGGCAAAGATGCCAAAGGCGACGGCCCAGCGGCCAGCGCCCTCTAAGGTGCTGCCGGCTGACCTTACTATGCTTGCCGAAAAGAACGGCGGGAAATATCCCAGCGAGCGGGTTGCCAGCACCATCCGCGGCGACGTGGATGTGCCCGCGTATGGCACGCGGGAAATGCCAATTTGGGGCAATCTGTTCTACCACATGAGCCAGGGGCACCAGGCTGAAGTGCAATTGCGAATCGTCAACCTGAACCGTTACATCGAGTCGCTGCAAGTGAAATAGAACGGTGCAGAAAGCACTCATCGACAACCGAGCGGTCCATTCCCGGAGAGCCTCCTCGGCAATATCGGGTTCTTGATGATGCAGGCAGCTACACGAGGGTGGCGCTGATTTTTCCTGAGCCGGTAGGCATGTTCTTCGGCATGTCGCCCAAGACTCATTTGTTGAACAATACGATCTGCCGAGGACAGGGGTCGTAGCCTGTTATGTAACGCGGAAACCGGGCCGGAGCGAAATTTCGCAGTGTGGTCTCAGCCGGATCGTGATCCAACCAGACCGCGGAAGTGTCAACGGTATTGCCACTTCTCATTGTCGGATGCGAGTAACCGCTAATCGGAAGCAGCTAGACCTACAGTCGTTGCTTGGGGGGTGAACAAGATTCCCTGCAATTGCCGGAGTCCTCAGTTATTGCTCCTCGTTGGATTGCGAACCCAAAGGTCATGGTTATCCCAGTAATAGGGGCGTATCCGGATTCTCGCAAATGCTTAGCACGCTGCTTCCTCGCCGGATCCGGGGCTAGCGAACCTTGAAGAGTTGGAAATAGACACATGTCGCGGCGTTGGTTCAATCCAGGAGGTCGGTTCGTAGTCGCAGCTGCAAAAACTCCATCTCAACAACGACGGTGATATCGAATCCCTGAAGCCGCTAGAAAAGCTGAACCACTTGTGAGTCGGTGTTGTTCTACGAGTCGACCAACATTCTCGACGGCGATATTTCGCCCCTGCTGCACCAAGCAAAACTGTCTCGTGTGTCGTTTCAAAATCGTCAGCACTATTCCCACCGACGAGAAAAGTTTGGCATTGCTTACACAAGGTGACTCATGGCTGAGAGCGACCAATTACTCGTCCCTGATGCCGGCGAAAACGGACCCGAAGTCCTTCGAGCTGCTGCGAGTTTGGGTGGCCAATAGAGGGCAACACGTGAGCCTACGAGCCGACGTGTGGAAAGATCCAGCTGCGTGGGGACTAATGCTGGCTGACCTGGCAAGACACATTGCGAACTCATATCAACAGGACGCGGGGCTTGATCGACTCAAGACTTTGAGAGTGATCAAGGCTGCGTTGGAAGCCGAACTGAAGTCCCCGACCGATGACCCGTCCGGTCACGTACTGACCTGATGCTCCCCATCTGCGCTAGTGTTAAGAACAATCTTGTTCGAGTGTTCGAGTGCGCCACGCCTTAAGGCAGTAGTAACGGAACGATGTCAGCACCATGTTCTCGCCTCCACGCGGTGCACCACCATTTCCGACCCAAACGTCAGGCCTTGGATTTCGCTTTTCGACAGCCCAACGTAGCCCGCGAGGGCGATCATCACCCGCGTGATCTCGTCCGTGATCACTCCCAGAATTTGCCGAATCTCCTCCAGCGTGTAAGCGTATGTCTCTCCAGAGGGCAGACCTTTCGGCGGCGTAACTTCGCGGATGGGGTTGTGTCCGGGACGCAAGCCTTGGCCGATCGCGCGCTTAAAGATCCCGGAGAGGATGCTGCGAAGTTTGTGCAGCGTGGCGTTTTTCGTGGTTGGGTGATGACGACCGATCTCGTGGAGCATCCGTTCTGCCTGCGTACGGCTTCAGCAGGTGCCTCCAGTAGTACTTGTACGTGGTGACCGTGGATGACGCACGCTGCTCCTGGACGAAGGGCAGCCAATTTGATTCAACGAACTGCGCGATCGTGGAGCAGGCCTCGGGAATGACGCTCGACGCGTTCACCAGTCCCATAAATTCCTGCTGCAGTTCTGTGACGTACTTCGGCGGCCGTCGGAGTCGCGCGTGCTCGTCCAGGACGACCGTCAGTTTTTTAGTCAGGCTTTGCTTGCGGATAATCGTCATCCAAGGATGTTTCAAAGAGCCATCATTGCGATCATTTCCCTGAGGCGAGATGTAGTAGTTTTGCCCATCCGCTCGCGCACGGCCATCCGTAGATACCAGCCCGTGCATGCCGACGTTAAACGGCAACATAGCAGCCAAGATTCCGTAGGGCACCGCATTGAGGTTTCGCGACATGTTGAGCTCACGATTCGTGAAGCAATTGCGTTAGAAAGCAGCGAAGCCCAAGAGCCAGGCTCTCTATGGTTTCCCCGCTGTGTTTAAGGTTGAGCGATCCGGTTTCCGCGATCGGCAGCAACCACACTGTCATGTGGACTTCCGCCCAGCATTGCGAGAACCCAGCCGAGAAAACCGCATGTACTTCAGAGATCTGTTCAATAAGCGGACGCGCAATGGACAATGTTTGGACTGTACCGCCACCGTGCCTGCGCCACATTCTCGGGTTGTGCCACAACCTCAAATTAATTAAGGGGAAGGGGATCGATGTTATCCAATGTTGGCAAACTTGCCTGTCTAATCTTCTTACTAGCCCGCATCGGAGTGATCTGTGCTCAGAGCGTGGCGGATACTTACGAGAGCGCCAGCGCGACCGTTTCTGTTACGAGTAGTACGGCTGGTCAGTACTACGTCGCGCCAACCGGCCGCGACTCCAACAATGGCTCCGCGGCTCATCCATGGGCGACAATCGCGCACGCGGCTACGATGATCGGCCCAGGCGCCACTGTTCACGTCGCTTCCGGAATGTATACGGGGTACATCACCACTAGCGCCAGCGGCACGTCGTCGGCGCGAATCAGGTACATATCTGACGTGAAATGGGGAGCGAAGATCATTGGCAACCGGGTGGACCACAGCACCTGGCATAATTACGGGAATTACGTTGACACCATAGGATTTGAATTGACCTCGGTTGGGCGTATAGGCCTGTACAACGATGGATCGTTTGTGCGCTACATGGGCAACCATGTCCACGATGTCGCAGGTCCAACTTCCGCAACGTGCGACTTGGGTGGAGCTGGAATTATGCACGGCAATTACTCGGCAACGAACAACGAGATGATCGGGAACTTTGTTCACGATATTGGTTTGGTCAACTCCGCCCAGTGCCCGGGCTACGTTACCGTTCACGGGCTCTATCACGCGAATCCGCACGGACGAATCGTCAATAACCTCATAATCAACGCCAGGGACTACGGTATCCACCTTTACCATGCGGCAACCAATGTAGTCGTCACAAGTAACACGTCTCTGAAGAATGGGGCGAGCGGGTTGGTAGTGGGCAATTCTGGCGGAGGCTCCGACAACAATACGGTCGTTACCAACAACATCTTTGCCTATAACAACGACTATGGCTTCCGTGACGACAGCGGCACGACCGGTCCAAATAACAAATACGACAACAACCTAACCTTCAAGAACGGTGATGGAACCTACGTTGTGGACGGCGGTACGGTAAACGGCAATATCAGCAGCGATCCCAAGTTTCTCCGCTATACGGGAACGGCACTGGGCAATTACAGGCTGCAAGCTGCAAGTCCTGCTGTTAACTCAGGAACGACCCTCTACGCGCCTAGGACGGATTTCGCAGGGGGCGCCCGGCCCGTTGGCAAAGGCTACGACATCGGATGCTATGAATATGGCGCTGCACCCAGGACTTGGCCCTGGTACTGACTTTGAGGATTCGCAACCGCCCTCGACATCTGTTCGCTCTCTTTTCTTCCAGAAGCATCCGTCTCGAGCAACTCAGAGTAGAACTTAAGGAGTACGCGCTCTTCACTATTCCAGTTGTACAGCTCGCAGGCCGCCTTCCGTCCGCAGCGTCCCATAGCTTCAGCCTCAGCGTCATGGCTGAGCAAGTATTCCATGGCACGTGCAGTAAAGGCGGGTTTGCGCTCATCACGGGGCAGCGCTTCTGGCGAAAGACCCAGAAATGGATTCCAAACCCCTTCGATACTAGGCGAATACCTAAACAGCAACGTCAGTGTGCACTCCCGCGAAAGTCTGCTCAAGTCGAACGGACTATTAAAACAGGACACACCCGATGGGCCGGTTTCAATGGTTAGGATTTTTGCGCCGCCTACGGCGTCGGGTGGAGGGGTGAGACGTCACCCCCGAATGGGTGCTGCGCGGTAACTTGGCCTTGCCGTTTTAGCCATTTCCCGAAACATCCGCCAACTCCGCCAACGCCTGCCAATGCCGCGGATGCGGACGGTAGCCTTCGCGGATGCGGCCAGCGTACCAGCGCGAGACCGAGATTTGTCGCGCAATGGCAGAGGTCGACATTTGGGCAAGAAGCGGCTGGACCTTCTCCAAATAGAACGCTTCAGTCAGCCATGCAGGCTGATCCGACGCATTCCATGAATGCTGCGCAAGAGCGTTCTTGCGTTGAGTATTCGCTCGCTTTAGCTGGGCTTCAGGACCATTTGCGGTTCGGCGCCCAATCCGTGCAGCATCGAGCATGTTTTTGGTGGCCTCATCAACAGCACAACGAACACAGTTCGTACGCCCGTCTTGGATAGTTTTTCCGCAGCCGCGACAAAGGTTGTCTCTCCGTGGCGCTGAGATGGTTGATGGAAGTGGCAGTGCACCTTTTGCCTCTCGCCTGAATCGCTGTGTTAGCCGCGCAGGCGGGGCGGATTCACGGACAGGTCTGGCTGAGCTTGACCAGAGTGCGCGAGCAACCCATTCCGCGACGGGTGCGACCGCACGACCCCACATCGGAGCTGTCTCGGAAAGCTGAGCGGCGAAGGATGTGTTAAGCCGACAATTCCCATCACCCATCTCGAAGAACCATTCTCGCTTAAGCGGTTCGCGCGTGATCCAGTCAAGCAGGTAAGCATCCACGTGTGCTCGGGTTGGCTCCATTAGGTCGCAAGCGAGACTGTCCCGAGCTGGAGTATCAACATGCAAGACACCCAACCCTGGATCAAGTCCCAGAGCGGCGGCTGCAAGCCGGGCCTCAGACTCAAGGAGCGAGTACAAATAGTTCAGAATTGCATTCGGTGGATTGGCTGCGAGTCTCGGTGATCCTGTGAGCGGAGAAACACGGGCTCCGAAGTTACGCCAGTGGTCGGGGACTCGTCTTAGATCACTCTTCGGGAAGTTGATCGGTAATGTACTCCACGCTGACCAGTACGCGCGGGCAGCCTGCGACTCGATGAGTCGGATCGTCGTGATGCTGTCGGCGATGGACAACTCGACTCTGAATTGAGCAATTGTGTCGGCAGTCGTTGAATCCAGCAGTTTGTGACGCGCAACCTGTTCCTGTCCGGCCAGTTTCTGGCTGATCAGTTCCCGCGCGATCAGCAGCGCGGCTCCGGACGAATGCGCGAGAGCCTGGGCGCGCCGAAGCTTGGCATCCGAGGGACGAACGGGTCCGGTGACAGCGAGAACCTTGCCGTCGCGTTCAAGCATGACGAACGCCGCCCCCTGATCGGCTAGCCAGCGCAGCCCGGCCAGTGACACGAACCCGTCAGAGCCGATGCAGACAAGACGCCTCAGCCCGTGAGCTACGCGGGCGAGCCTGATCTTCCGGCGCTCTGGACCAATGCCGTCTTCGATTTCCAGATGACCGGACTGCATCCGCATCTTGATTCCAAAACCGGTGAGGGTGAGAACTCCACTTTTGCTAATGTTGGATTTGCGAGAGAGAGTTGGTCGAATAGGTGCCGGGCTACCAAAATCGGTCCCCAGGTGGAAGCACGGGGCGTGGTGATCTGGTCGGCGGAAATCCAGCGCGGAGCTGCGACCTCGGCCTGCAGCAACCGCACCAAGGTGTCCAGGTGAGGAGCCAGAAGATCCTTCCGCCCCAGATGAGCGACGATCCGTTGCTTGACCTTGTCGCCTTCGCGAAACGACTCGACCAGCCGGAGATACTCGTGCCGACCATTGGGTGCCTTGACGGAGCGAAGGAACAAGCCACGCCCTCGGTAAGTTTACTACTGGCTGCGCGAACAAACCTGGCTGCACCAAAAGCGGTCATTGACACCCGCTCCCTCCGAGCTTAGCGTGGTGATGTCTCATTGGCCACAGCCAAAACTCAGTCGCACATCTCCTACACAGCGGCCCAGCAGCGGCCCTGACCCGCGAGAGAATTCGGGGGTTGAGATTCATCACACCTACTGTCGTCTCCGATAACGGTTTGGGCCCGAATTCCTGGTGGTCAAGCAGCTGGTCTCAAGACCGACTCCACCCAAGTGAGACACCACTGCTGCTGGTCAGCTTCGACCGGTAGCGCGAGCGTCGCCTTGTTCAGAACAGGCGCAAAAGGAGTGTTTCCATGTTTACACGAACTGTCGAAGTAACACCCAAATCGGGAAAAGTCCGAGAACTCGCCAGCACCATCAACGAAAAAGTGCTGCCGATTTTGAAGAAGCAGGCCGGGTTCGTGGATGAGACCCTTCTGGTATCGGACACAGAACCAAAGATCTTGGCATTGAGCTTTTGGAACAGCAAGGAAGATGCCGAACGGTACCAGCGGGAGCAATATCCCGCAATCCACGAGATGGTACGGCATCTGCTTGAGGCAGAGCCTGTAATCCGGACCTTCAATGTTGATAGCTCAACCACGCACAGAATCGCTCCAGGCAAAGCCGCCTGAGAGATCGAGCTAGAACACTCTATTCACCCGCACCGGGCGAGCAGCGACTCGCCCGCTTTCTACCCTACGAAACAAAGAAGAAAGCACTATGGCTTCGAAAAATGTGGAAACGCTCCGTGCCGCGCACGAGAACCGGAACAAGCGTGACTTCGCGGGCGTGGTGACGCTGGTGACGGGTTGGACCATCACATAGTGGAGAGCGATGCTCAAACCACCGGAGGTAAGCCATGACTAACATCTACGTCGGTAACTTAGACTTTGCCACTTCCGAAGACCAGCTTCGGACACTATTCGCGGCGTACGGAGCAGTTAAGACAGTCACGGCCGTCATGGATCGCGACACAGGTCAACCGCGGGGATTTGCGTTCGTGGAGATGACTAGCGCTGGGGAGGCGCGAGATGCTGTTCGCGCCCTGAACGGTTCGGTCCACGGCGGGCGCGCCCTGATTGTCAATGAAGCTCGTCCCAAACTTGACCCCGGTGGTGAACACGAGTCCCCTACCAGTAGGGATCACCGACGCCATCGCGTTTAATGATGAACGGGCTATTCGAGACGCTTTCGGGCCTGCTTCGGAAGCGAGACCGGGGGAATCATGAACACAGGCAGTTCTATATCTCTGAACAGCAGAGCGTGGAGGGATTTGTACAAGGCTGCGCTCTTTGAGGTCGATAAGACCAGACTTCCCGAGCGCATGGCGCAGGCAGAGAAAGCAGTTGTCCTAAGGGCCC
>Ga0207646_10002399_pt1 | contig 22102 bp, 18 predicted proteins | sample KBSK5502metaG_FD_184343 | JGI IMG/M metagenome (GOLD analysis project Ga0207646, IMG submission 184343) | Corn, switchgrass and miscanthus rhizosphere microbial communities from Kellogg Biological Station, Michigan, USA - KBS K5-50-2 metaG... | ecosystem: Host-associated > Plants > Roots >... | reverse complement strand
TGTGCAAACCATCCAAAAGTTCTTGGTACTTTCGGTCCTTCACGCCAGCCCCCAGTTGAGGCATACTAATGCCTCCCATGGCGCTGACAGTCCGGGAAGCGATGGCGCTGGGGGGATTGAGGAGGGGCGAGGTGCTGGCCGGGGCCAGTGGCCTCGACCGCACGATCACCTGGGTGAAGGTCCTCGAATCCCCGGAGACGATCAGCTGGCTGGCCGAAGGCGAGTTGCTGCTGACGGTCGCCTTCGCCATCAAGGACGATCGGGCGGCCCAGCGCGACCTGATGCGCAACCTGGCCCGAGTGGGCTCTGCCGGCCTGGTGATCAAGCCGGAGCGCTACCTGCCCCAGATCCCCGACGACATGCTTGGCCAGGCGGACGAGTTCAACATTCCCCTGATTCGGATTCCGCCGGACGTCTCCTACCTGGAGATCATGAACCCAATCCTAGAGCGGATCATCAACGCCCAGAACACTCAGCTCCGGCGCTCGATCGAGATCCACCGGCAGTTCACCGACCTGGCCCTGGACGGCCAGGGCCTGGAGGCGATCGTCAAGACGCTGGGCGAGCTGGTCGAGAGTTCGATCGCGCTCGAGGACGCGAGCTTCCACCTGCTGGCCAGCCACGTGGTGCCCGGCGTCACCGACAAACACCGCCAGCAAACTCTTGCCCACCACGGCACCCCAGTCAAGGTTCGGCAGGCGGCCGCCATCAAAAATATGCTGCAGGACGTGGTCCGCGGCCGCGCGCCGCGCAAGGTCCCGCCCTTCCCCGAGCTGGGGTTGACGGCCCCCCGCATCATCACCCCGGTCCTGGCCGGTCGTGAGCATCTGGGCCTCCTCTCGATCATCGACCACCCGCAGCACCTCGAGGAGCTCGCTATGGTGGCGATCGAGCACGCGGCCACCGTAATCGCGTTGGAGATGATCAAACAGCGGGAGGTCGGCGAGGCCGAGGACCGGGTGCGCGGCGAGCTGGTCGACGATCTGCTCAACGGCACCTTCGGTGACCAGGCCAACGTGCAGCGTCGCGCCCGACACCTTCGCTACGACCTCTCGCTGCCGCACCGGCTGCTGGTAGTGGACGTCGATCACTTTCGACAGTTCATCAAGGAGCGGCGCTATGAAGAAGGTCGGGTCATCGCGGTCAAGCATCAACTCTTCCAGGTGGTGACCGGCGCCGTCCGACGGCTGCATCCTCGCCATCTGGTCAGCGCGCACAGTGACAGCGTGATCGTGCTGGTGCCCCAACCAACTGACACCAAGGATCCCGATGGGGAGGGGCTCGCGGCGCGGATCCGGGAGGCGGTCGGCGAGTCGGAGCTCGGCATCACCGTGTCGGTATCGATCGGCCGGCTCTGCATGAAGCCGGATGATTTCAAACCCGCCTTCGTCGAAGCGCAGCGTGCGCTCGACCTGATGGTGCGCTTTGGCAAGCGCGAGCAGATCATCAACTACGAACGCCTGGGCGTCTATCGCCTGCTGGCCCAGGTCGAAGATCGGGCCGGCCTCGACGCCTTCGCCGGCCGCATGCTGGCGCCGCTGATCGACTACGACCGGGCCCGCGGCACGCCGCTGCTGAAAACGCTCGAGGTCTACCTGCAGCGGCACGGCAACCTGCGGCAGTCGTCGCGTGACCTGCACATCCACCTCAACACGCTGCACTACCGCTTGCGGCGGATCGGCGAGGTGACCGGCCTCGACCTCAAGGACGCCGATGCCCGGCTCGACCTGCTGCTGGCGCTGCGGGTTCGCGCGCTGGCGGAGAGCAAGTAAGGGCATGGCAGATCAGCGAGCCCCGGTGTGGAAAGGCGAGCGTGTCCGTTAGGGGGCGGACCATGGCGGCGAAGATCTGGGAAGACCACGTTGTCGCCGCCCGCGAGGGCGAACCTGATCTGCTTTACGTCGACCTGCACCTGGTCCACGAGGTGACCTCGCCGCAGGCCTTCGAGAGCCTGCGGCTCAACAACCGGCGGGTGCGCCGGCCTGACCTGACGGTGGCCACGATGGACCACGACGTCCCTACGCGTGGCGGACGCGCCGCCGCCGACGAGACCGCCGAACGGCAGATGTCGGCGCTCGAGGAGAACTGCCGCCGGGAGGGCATCGCGCTTTTCGGCATGGGCAGCTCGCGCCAGGGCATCGTGCACGTCATCGGTCCTGAGCTCGGGCTCACCCAACCGGGGCTGCTGATCGTTTGTGGCGACTCGCATACCTCGACTCACGGCGCTTTCGGGGCGCTCGCTTTCGGCATCGGGACCTCGGAGGTCGAGCACGTCCTCGCGACCCAGTGCTTGCGGCAGCGCCGGCCGAAGGTCATGGCCGTGACCGTCGACGGCGAAATGCCGCTGGGTGTGACCGCCAAGGATGTGGCGCTCGGCATCATCGGCCGGATCGGCATCGAGGGCGGGCGCGGACACGTCATCGAGTACCGCGGGTCGGCCATTAGTGGGCTCTCGATGGAAGGTCGAATGACGGTCTGCAACATGACGATCGAAGGCGGCGCCCGCGCCGGCATGATCGCGCCCGACGAGACGACCTTTACGTATCTGAATGGCCGCGAGCACGCGCCCCGCGGGGTGCAGTGGGAGCAAGCCCTCTCTCGCTGGAGCGCGCTACCGTCAGATGCCGACGCCCAGTTCGATGCCGAGGTCCTAATCGACGCGGCGCGGCTCGAACCGTATGTCACCTGGGGTACCAATCCAGGTCAGTCGGTGCCGGTGACCAGCCGGGTGCCGGCGCCTCGGACTGAGACGGACGAGCGCGCACTCCGGTACATGGCGCTCGAGCCCGGGACCGCGATCGAGTCGATTCCCATCGACCGGGTGTTCATCGGCTCCTGCACCAATGCCCGGTTGGAGGATCTCCGCATAGCCGCCTCCGTGGTGCGCGGCCATACCGTGCACCCCAAGGTTCGAGCGATGGTGGTGCCGGGCTCTGCGAGCGTCAAGCGCCAGGCCGAGTCCGAAGGGTTGGACGCGGTCTTTCGCCAAGCGGGCTTCGAGTGGCGCGACGCCGGCTGCTCGATGTGCCTGGGGATGAACCCTGACATCCTCGGTCCGGGCGAGCGCTGCGCCTCGACCAGCAACCGGAACTTCGAGGGACGGCAGGGGAGTGGAGGTCGGACCCATCTGGTTAGCCCGCCGATGGCCGCGGCGGCCGCCATCGCCGGGCACCTGGTCGATGTCAGGGAGTTCAACTGATGGACCCGTTCACCCGCGTCACCGGTGTCCTGGCTCCGCTCGACCGCGCCGACGTCGACACCGACCAGATCATCCCCAAGCAATTCCTCAAACGTATCGAGCGCTCCGGCTACGGACCATTTCTCTTCTACGACTGGCGACGGCAGGGCGACTTCATTCTCGATCGCCCCGAGTATCGGGGCGCCCAGGTGCTCGTCACGGGTGCCAACTTCGGCTGCGGCTCCTCGCGTGAGCACGCGCCGTGGTCGTTGCTCGATGCCGGCTTCCGCGCGGTGATCGCGCCCTCCTTTGCCGACATCTTCAAGAGCAACAGCTTCCGCTGCGGCCTGCTGCCCGTCGAGCTCCCCGAGCCGGCGGTGCGTCACCTGATCCAGCTGGCCCTGCAAGAGCCAGGGATGGAGATCACCGTGGACCTGGAGCGGCAACGGGTCGCCGCCAGTGGTTTCGAAGCCGACTTCACCCTCGACCCGTTTTTCCGAGAGTGCCTGCTCAACGGCTGGGACGAAGTGGCGCTCACGCTCCGCCAGGACGCAGCCATCGCCCGCTATGAAACGGCGCGGCCCGGCTGGCTGCCAATCAGCCGTTAACGCGTTCGCCCCGGTTTCGCGCCCTCCACCAGCGATGCGATTAGCGTCGCCGCATCTGCTGGCGGGTTGGTGGCGCGCAATCGAGCCGAATGCTTGGCAGCGCTCCGACCCATGGCGGTGTCGGTCGTGACTTTTTTGACGGCGGTGCCGATGGTTGCCGCCGTCGCATTTTGTCGGGAAACGACCTCAGCCACGCCCAGGGCTTGCGCTCGGGCGGCGACGCCCGGTTGATCGCGACCCCACGGGATGAGCACCATCGGCTTTCCGTGCCAGAGCGCCTTCATCACCGTGCCATGCCCCGCGTGGCCAATCAGAAGAACGGCGCGTTCCAGCACGGCGGAATGGGAAACGGTTTTCTCGATTCGCGCGTTCGGCGGATGACTGGCGAGCTCCGACGGCTCGTGCTCCGGTCCAAGCGTCACCACCACCCGCACCGGCTCATCGGCGAGCGCCTCGAGGGCCGCGTCGGCTAGCTTGATGTCGTCCTGCCGTTGTGAACTGATCGAAACCAGCACCCAGGGAGCGCCGGGTTCATCCAGAAACGTGGGGCGCTGCTGTGGTGGCTCCCAGATGCCGAGCGGTCCGACGTAGTGATGGCGAGAGGGTAGGGCGGTAAACCCATAGTCGAAGACCTGGTCGGTCGCGTGCAAGACGAGGTCCGCGGCCTCGAGCAGTTCGGCGTAGCGCCTGATCAGGGGGAGTGCCCGAGGACCAATGTCTTCCTCAACCGGGCGCGGCGGGTTAGGGCCGACGTAGAAGGTGCTGTTGATCACGGTCCAGGGAACCGATGGGCACGTGGCGTCGACCGCCTCGACGCCAAAGAGCGATGTAACGATGGCGGAGGGTCGCTGACGATCGATCACGGCGGAGATGGGCTCGGCTACGTCATGGGCCCAGACGGTCATTCCGCGCTGCAGCAGTGGACCGGCTTTACCCAGGTCGCCCCCAGTCGCCTGCATCGCATCCACGACAAGGCCTGCGAGGCGGGGCCCGAGATCGAGCTCGCTCGGCAGGATATCGACATCAACGTGGAGCGGGCGGAGGACGCCTTGCACCGCGGCATCACCGATAAAGATGGTCTCGTGTCCTCGGTCGCGCAGCGCCAAGCCCGCCGCCACTAGAGGGGGCAGGTCGCCACCGGCGCCAGCGGTCGCGACGATCAGGATCCGCGCCACGCTCCAATGATGCGCCGACCGGGAACGCTGAGTGAGAAAAGGAGGGCGGCCGGGCCGCCCTCCTTCGTCGTCGAGCGAGCTATTGGCGGGCGAAGAACACGTCCGGGTCGTGCCGGCCTTGCGGCCAGAGGAAATTGTTCACGATATCGCGGTTGTCACCCCATGCGAAGTACTGGTGCGACCCGTCGCTCACGTTCGCGATGTAGTCGCCCATGTAAGTGAAGGCGATGATCGGGTCGAACTGCGGCAAGGTATAGACGCCGGGGAATGACTGGCTGGTCACCGTGTTCGATGTCCAGCTTGTGCCATTTTTGGAATTTGAGATCAGCACATCCAACTGGCTCGTGCCGTCACCGACCGGGCTGATCTCGTAATACAGGAGGTGCAGAGCGCCACCGTCGGAACTGAGCGCGGGCTGCGCCTCATCGTTGTCGCCGGATGTGACCTGGGAGGTCTTCCAGGTGTTGCCTCCGTCCCTGGAGGTTGCGAGCACCACGTGGCTGTGACCCGACGCCCCATCGTTCCAGGCGGCATACAGGTTACCGGCCCTCGCGGCCAGCGTCGGGAGTTCGAGATTCCGCATGAACTGACCGGGCCCCAACTGGAAAGCGCCGAAGAAGGCACCGGTCGACGGGGACACGTCCGCGATCTTCACCTTCTGGGGGAAAGTCTGCCCACCATCGTGTGACGCGAAGATCCATTCCTCTTCCGTGATCGGCGCCGTAAACGTGCAGGTCGGGTCGTCGGCGCCGAACTTGAGGGCCGCCTCGAACACGGTCCCATCCGTTGTTACCAGCGGCATCGCGCCGATGTACTGGTGGAACGAGCAATCCGGCGGTTTGGTGGGATCGAACGAAAACAGGACCGTCTTGTCGGCGTAGTTGATCGACCAGCTGCCGCCGCCGTCGCTGGAATGGGCCACCGGCAAGCCGCTGAACTCGGTGAACGCCCCAGTCGTCGAGTCAAACGTCGCGGTGAAGTCATCCCAGGTGTCGTACAAGTTGCCGGGTCCTGCAGCGACCATGGCGTCTTTGTCCGCCAGGTACCCGAGCTCGTTGCCAGGAGGCGGCGGGATCGGGGTCGCCTGGCTCCAGGTCTTCCCTCCGTCCGTGGACTTTGCTACCCCCACCAGCAGTGAAAAGGAGCTGAAGTCGAGGACCAGGTTCGAGTAATACATCGTCCCGTTGCTGTCCGTTGCCAGCCACGGATCACCGAAGTTGTTCCTTCCCGGCGCGTTCGGGAGGCTGCCGCCGTCGGTGAACGTCTGGCCGCCGTCGGTCGAGTTCGAGACGCCGCTCAAGTTGCTCGCGGCCGTCAGGAACAGCAAGGTCCGCTGCGAGTCGTTGTAGCCGACCGCGACATTGGACCCGGAAACCGCAATCGAGGTTTCACTCTGGGTCGTCTGCTCGATCTGATTCGAGTCCTTGCTCGGGTCATTGACACGCACATTCGGCAGCGGACCGCCGCCTGGCTTCAAACCCTTGGGTAGCCGAATCGTGACCGGCGCGCTGAGACCATTGGAGTCCGGCGCAGCGCGATGATCGCCACGCGCGATTGCCTCCAGGGCGATCCGGGCCGTCGCCGTCAGCGTCTTGCCCGCCGGGGTGGCCAGGATCCGCTTCGCGATCTCTTGCTTGGTTGGTGGCGTTTTCGGCGTGGCGGCGGACCCGGCGATCGCGCCAGCCGCAACCACAACCGTCGCGATGGTAAGCACGCTAAATGTTCGACGCATGTTACCTCCCTTCGCTCTCGGAAATCTGTGCCCTTCACCGATGCCGTATCGGCATTCGGCATTGCCCCTCCTTCCCGGGAACCCCGGGAGAACCCGCCCCTTATGGCGCCGCCGCGCCAGCCAGGTCAAATCCTAGGAGGGACGCCTCTTGCGGTCAAGCCGTGCGGCAGCGGGTGAACGAGACAACCTACCGCTACCAGTTGGTGGCGATGTACTTGGTTTCGAGGAACTCCATGAGCCCCTCGTGTGAGCCCTCGCGACCGACGCCGCTCTGTTTGACGCCGCCGAACGGCGCCGCCGGGTCGGAGATGAAGCCCCGGTTCAAGCCGACCATGCCGGACTCGATCGCCTCGGCGATCGCCAGCCCTTTCGCCAGGTCACGGCTATAGACATAGGAGGCGAGGCCGCGGTCGGTCTTGTTCGCGAACTCGATCGCTTCGTTGACCTCGCGGAAGGTGACGACCGGCGCGATCGGACCGAAGATCTCCTCTTTCAGGATGTGCTCATCGGGCGGCACCTCGCTCAAGACGGTCGGCGGGACGAAGTAGCCCGGCCGGTTCAGCGCCTTGCCGCCGGTCAGCACCCGAGCCCCGTGACCCGCGGCCTCGTCCACCAGCGCGAGCATCTTCTCGCGAGCCGGTTGATTGATGACCGGGCCAACCTTGACGTTCGGGTCCATCCCCGACCCAACCGGCAGCGCACCCATGGCGCTCGCCAGCATGGTCGAAAATTTCTCCGCGATCGGCGCCTCGACGTAGAAGCGGTTGGCGGCGATGCAGGACTGGCCGGTGTTGCGCATCTTCGCGACCATCGCACCTTCCAGTGCCGCGCTGAGATCGGCGTCGGCCAGCACGATGAAGGGCGCGTTGCCGCCAAGCTCCATGGAGCAGCTGATTACGTTCTCCGCCGCCTGCGCCAGCAGGATGCGCCCGACCTCGGTCGAGCCGGTAAAGGAGAGCTTGCGCACGCGCGGGTCCTTGAGCATCGCCTTGACGACTTCCGACGAGCGCTTCGAGGGAATCACATTGACGACGCCCCTGGGCACGCCCGCCTGCTCGAGGAGGTCGGCGATGGCCAGCGCCGTCAGCGGCGTTTCGGATGCCGGCTTCAGGATGACGGTGCAACCGGCAGCCAGGGCCGGCCCGATCTTTCGGGTGGCCATCGCCGCCGGGAAGTTCCAGGGCGTGACCAGCACCGAAACGCCGATCGGCTGGTGCTCGACCAGGATCCGGTTGGCGCCACTCGGTGAGATCGAGACCGAGCCGATGTTGCGCACCGCTTCTTCAGAAAACCAGCGGAAGAACTCGGCGGCATAGGCCACCTCACCCCCCGCCTCGACCATCGGCTTGCCGTTCTCGCGCACCATCAGCTCGGCCAGCTTTTCCCGGTCGCGCATCATCAACTCGAAGGCCTTCCGGAGGATCTCGGCGCGCTGCCGTGGCGGCTTCGCCGCCCAGGGGCGGAAGGCCTCGGAGGCGGCATCGATGGCGGCCAGCGCATCCTGGACCGAGGCGCTCGCCACGCTGGCGATCACCTCCGCGGTTGCGGGATCGGTGACCTCGATGCGTTGCTGATCGGACGCCGGACGCCAGGCTCCACCGATGTACAGGTCGGTGTGGCGAACCGAGATCAGCTCACTGACGGGAGTCATCGCATTGATTTTCGCACGGTCTGCACGATCCGGTCGACGGAGGGCATGGCCGCGTCTTCGAGCACGTCGGCGGCGGGGAGGGGCACGTGCGGGGTCGTGATCCGGACAATCGGCCCGTCCAGATCGTCGAAGCATTCGTCGGCCGCGAGCGACGCGATCTCGGCGCCCCAGCCGCAAAGCCGCGGATTCTCTTCCACGGTAAAAAGGCGGCCGGTCTTGACGACTTCGCCCAGGATCGTCCGGGTATCGAGCGGCACCAGGCTGCGGATGTCGACGACCGTCGCCTCGATGCTGTCGGCCGCCAGCTGCTCCGCCGCCGATATCGCCTTCGGCACCATCGCGGCCAGGGCGACGATGGTGCAGTCTTTGCCTTCGCGCAGCACCTTCGCGCGGCCCAGCGGCTCGACGTGCTCGCCGTCGGGGATCTGACCCTTGACGCCATAGAGCGACTTCTGTTCGAAAAAGAGCACCGGATCGTTGTCGCGGATCGCCGCGGCGAGCAGGCCTTTGGCATCGGCAGGGTTCGACGGCGCGACCACCTTCAAACCCGGCACCGCCATGGCCCAGTTCTCGAGGCTCTGCGAGTGCTGGGCGCCGAAGCGCGTGCCACCGCCGTTGGCGGTGCGGATCACGAGCGGCAGCGAGACCTGGCCATCGGTCATGTAGCGCGTCTTGGCGACCTGGTTGGCGATCATGTCCCAGCAGGTGGCGAGAAAGTCGGAGAACATGATCTCCGCAATCGGCCGCAACCCCGTCATCGCGGCGCCCATAGCGGCGCCAATGATCGCCTGCTCGGAGATTGGCGTGTCCCGCACGCGGTCCGGGCCGAAACGGTCGAAGAGCCCAACGGTCGCTTTGAAGACGCCGCCCGCGGCACCGATGTCCTCGCCGATGAAATAGACCATGGGGTCACGCGCCATCTCCTGGGCGATGCCGGCCGCGATGGCTTCGCGATAGCTCAGTTCCGCCATCGCGCGCTCCCATCGCTCCACACCTGGCGCTCGATCTCGTCGACCGTCGCCGGTGCGCCCTTGCGCGCTTCCTCGGTCGCGGCATCGACCTTCTGCTGCGCCCGAGTCTCGATGTCCCGGATCTCCGCCTCGTCGACGCCGGCCTCGATCAACCGCGGACGGTAACGCTTGATCGGGTCGCGCGCCATCCACTCGCGCACCTCGGCCTCCGGCCGGTACTTCGCCGGGTCAGCGCGCGAGTGCCCGCCGTGGCGATAGGTCAACGCCTCGACCAGCGAGGGTCCGCCGCCGGCACGGGCCTTGCCCATCGTCTGGCGTGCGATGTCGTACATGACATCGGCATCGTTGCCGTCGACGAGGATGGATTGGAGCCCATAGGCGGAGGCGCGATCCGCCGCTGGATGCTTGACCGCCGTCACGGAATCGATCGGGGTGTATTCCATGTAGAGGTTGTTCTCGCAGACGAATACCACCGGCAGCTTCCACACCACGGCGAGATTCAAGGCCTCGTGGAAGGCGCCGATGTTGGTGGTGCCGTCGCCGAAAAAGCAGACAGCGACCTGACCCGACGCACGCACCTGCGCCGACCACGCCGCCCCGGCCGCGATCGGGAGATGCGCGCCGACGATGGCATAGGAGCCCATGGCTCCGTGTGTGACGTCGGTCAGGTGCATCGAGCCGCCCTTGCCGTGCAGCATGCCGTTGCCTCGCCCGAGTAACTCCGCCATGGCGGCGGCCATCGAGGCGCCGCGGGCGAGCGTGTGGTTGTGGCCGCGATAGGTGCAGAAGGTGTAGTCGTCGGGCCGCATCGCCACCGCATAGCCGGCGGCGATCGCTTCCTGGCCGAGGGCGAGATGGCTCGTGCCACGCACGAGGTTCTCGAGGAAGAGCTCGTAGGCGCGCTGCTCGAAATTGCGCAGCTCAACCATCAACTGGTAGAGCCGAAGCCGCGTCGCGCGGTCGACGTCAGCCGCCGCCGGCGTTTCGACCCGGGTGCTCAATAGGCATTCGCGATGACGAGCTCTTCGGCCGGGAAGAGGGTGATCACCTCGTGCCCCGTCGCCGTCACCACGATTTCCTCCTCAATGCGGGCCGCCGAATGGCCATCTGACGCCGGGCAGTAGGTTTCGAGGGCGAACACCATGCCTTGCTTCAGCTCGACCGGGTGGTCCAGCGAGTTGAGCCGGCTGATGATCGGCCGCTCGTGCAACGCGAGGCCAAGGCCGTGCCCAAACTGCAGGCCGAAGGCCTCCATCTCGCTGTCGAAGCCAAAATCCTGCGCCTTCGGCCAGGCCTTCGCGATCATGTCGGTCGTGACGCCTGGCTTGACCATGTCGATCCCGGCGTCGATCCACTCGCGCGCCTTCGTGTAGGCGTCGCGCTGACTTTGGGTGGCGCGGCCGACGTTGAAGGTCCGGTAGTAACAGGTGCGGTAGCCGTTGTAGGCCTGGATGATGTCGAAGAAGGCCTGGTCGCCCGGGCGGATCAGGCGGTCGGAGAAGACATGCGGGTGCGGGCTGCAGCGCTCGCCGGAAACGGCGTTGATCGCCTCGACATCGTCCGAGCCCATGTCATAGAGCTGCTTGTTGGCGATGGCGACAATCTCGTTCTCACGGATGCCGGGCTTGAGGACTTCGTAGATCGTCTGGTAGACACCGTCCACCAGGGCCGCCGACATGCTGAGCAGTGTGATCTCGTCTTGCGACTTGATCTGGCGCGCGTCGAGCATCGCCTGCTGCGCATCGACGACCTTGATGCCGCAGTTCTGCAGGGCGAAGACCATCGGCATCTCGGCGATGTCGACGCCGAGCGGCTCGCCGGCAACGCCCTGCTCGCGCATCAGCCCCTTCACGGTTTTGGCGACGTCATCCGAGAGTCCCGCCTCGGGCGCGACCGAGCCCCGCAAGCCGGTCATCCCGGCGCGCGAATTCTCGGGTTTGAGCCAGGGCGCGTGCAATCGATGCGCCTTCGCCGCAGAACCGAAGTCCCAGAGGATGGGATCGCCGCTCCGCGTCAGCAGCGCAAAGCGCGCTACCTTGTCGCGCGCCCACTCGCCGATGGTGGTGCTGGTGATGTAACGGATGTTGTTCATGTCGAACACCAGCACGCCACCCAGGCCGGCATTCGCGATCGCCTGGCGGGCGCGCCCCAACCGGTACTCGTGGAGGCGGCGGAAGTCGACGCGCTCCTCCCAATCGACGTGCATCCGCCCGGGTGCTGGCACGGACGTCACGGTGAATTCGGATTTCGTTCGTGCCACCGAGCACAAGGTTAACGAAAATCGCGAGGTGGTCCGGTGGATTGGCGGACCACCAGGGTGGGGGGGAGTTTGCGTGATGGGGGTGGCCCGTCCGCCGAGGAAAGCATCTTGACCAAGGCCTCGGCAGCGAGGCGGCCAAGTTCCTCACGGGATTGATGAATCGAGGTGAGCGGTGGTATCACGCGCTCCACGTGGGGCAAATCGTGGTAGCCGATCATCGAGACGTCCCTGGGGCACACCAGGCCGCGTTCCTCCGCCGCGGTTATCGCCCCAAAGGCCATCAGGTCGTGGTGGGCGAAGATGCCGGTCGGCAGCGCCCGCTTGCTATCGAGGAGCTGGCGCATCATGCGGTGCCCTTCTTCGGGTGAGCCGGTGGGGGCAGTGGACCGCACCTCAACTTCCATCGCTCCAGCGGCCGCGATCGTCCGGCTAAAGCCCTGGGCGCGCTGCAAGCAGGAGTAAATGTCGGCGGGCCCGCGCAGCTGGGCAACCCGCCGATGCCCGAGCGAGAGGAGATGTTGCGCCGCCAACTCGCCCCCCAGGTCGTCGTCGTTGGTGTAGGCGGGCAAGCGGATTCCCGGCACGTTTTGGACCGCCAGGACCACCGGGATGCCCTGGCGGCGGATCCGGCGAAGCTTCGGACCGTCGCCGAGTCTCGCGCCGGTCATGATGACGGCGTCGACCCGGCGGCTCAGCAGGTGATTGAGGATCCTTTCTAGCCGGGTTGGGTCATCCTGCGACTCGCAGATCAGCGACATCAGCCCGGCGGGCTCCAGACGATTCGCGATGCCCCGGAGGACCGGCGCTATGTTGGGATTCCCCAGGTCGCCGACGACCACGGCCACCGTGTGGGTCCGCCCTCGTTTCAGGCCACTGGCCACCATGTCTTTCTGGTAGCCCATTCGTTTGGCGAAGGCCGCGACCCTTTTCCGGGTAACGACGTTGACCTGTCGGGCCGTGTCGGGATCGAGGGCTCGCGAGACCGTCGAGTAGTGCACACCCGCCGCGCGTGCGACATCCTCGAGGGTAACGATCGTCCGCTCCCCCGGCCCGTCGCGCCCGCCCGCCCCACGGCCCCTTCGCTGCATTCGCCTAGCGGTTTCCCCGCCCGACCACACGTTAACCTCTTGCTGGTCGACCGAGTCTTCCACAATCGTTTGCAGCGACCGAGGGCGGCTGACCGGCGACTAATACGCCTTGGGCGGGGGCCCGGTCGACTTCCGCACCACGAGGAACGGCCGTACCAGACGTGGCGCCGGCGTCGGGCCGGGCTTGGTGAGCACCGCGATGAGGATCTCGGCGGCGGTCCGGCCAAGTTCCTCGCGCGGCTGACCGATCGAGGTAAGCGGCGGGACGATGCGATCATTGTGCGGCAAATTGTGGTAGCCGACGATCGAGAGGTCCCGGGGACACGTCAAGCCGCGCTCCTCGGCCGCCGTCAGCGCACCGAACGCTGTGAGGTCATGGTGCGCGAAGATGCCGGTCGGCCGAACCCCTTTCTTATCGAGAAGCTCGCGCATGAGGGCACCGCCCAACTCGGGGGATGCCCAGAGGGCGGTGGACCTGACCACGACTTCCTCAGCACGCGCGGCTGCGACCGTCTGGCTGAACCCCTGGGCGCGAAGGAAGCACGAACTGAACTCCATCGGTCCGCGCAGTTGGGCGAACCGTCGATGCCCGAGCGAGAGGAGATGGCGCGCGGCCAGCACGCCCCCGAGGTAGTCGTCATTGGTGCAAGCGGGCAAACGGATACCGGGAACGGTCTGAATCGCCAGCACGAGCGGAATGCCCTGACGACGGATCCGGCGGAGCGTTGGCGCGTCGCGCGGCCGCGCGGCGGTCATGATGATGGCGTCGACCCGGCGGCTCATGAGGTGATTCAGGATCCGTTCGAGGCGTGCCGAATCGAATCGCGTCTCCGAGATCAGTGTCATCAGCCCCCCCTGCTCCAGCCCACCGGCGATGCCGCGCAGGACCGGAGGGAGGTTCGGGTTGCCGAGGTCGCCGGCGATCACGGCGACGGTGTGGGTTCGGCCTTGTTTCAGCCCGCTGGCCACCATATCTTTCTGGTAGCCCATCCGTTTCGCGAGCGCTTGGACGCGTTGTCGGGTCTCGACGTTGACCTGTCGGGCCGTGTCCGTATCGAGGGCTCGCGAGACGGTTGAGTAGTGCACCCCTGCCGCGCGTGCGACATCCGCCAGGGTCACGATCGTCCGCCCCCCAAGGCCTTCGCGCCCGCCCGCCCCGCCGCCCCTTCGCTGCATCCGCCCAGACGGTTTTACCGCCCGACCACACGTTAACCCCTTGTCACCCGGCCCGGTCTGGCGCAAACGTTTGCAAGGCCGTAGAGTAGGGCTGGGGCGGCGATGCCGAAGCTGGCGCAGACCGTGGAAGCAGCGCCGCTCCGCTTCGGCAGAGACTTTTTAGGCCTCGCCCGTCGTGCCGTCTTCAGGTTCGAGACCGTCGGAGACTTCGCGAAGCTCGGGCTTGAGCGCCAGGTTGGCCCCGCGAGCCTCGAGCTCCAGCAGGGCCGCGAAATCGATATCCCCCAGGCCTTGCCCGATCAGGCTGACCACGACCTGGTGGGTGATCGCCGCCACCGGGAGGGGGACGTTGAATTGGCGGGCGGCGTCGAGTCCGAGCTCGAAGTCCTTACGGAGCAGGTGGCCGGTAAAGGTCGGCGTGAAGTCGAGGTTGACGAAGGCTGGCGTCTTGTAGCGGCTGAAGATGGATCCCATCACGCTGCCGTTGATGAAGTCGAGGTAGTCGGCCCGCGCGATCCCACCACGCTCAGCCAGCACGGTGGTTTCAGCGAGGATCTGGGTGACCACGCCCAGGATGAGGTTGTGGCAGATCTTGACCAGCCGCGCAGCTTCGCCCTCCCCGACATAGGTCACGCTCTTGCCCAGCATCTGTAAGTAGGGGAGCGCCCGCTCGAACGCCGGACGAGGTCCGGACACAGCCAGGCTCAGCTTGCCGGCGCGAGCGACCTTCGGGTTGCCACTCACAGGAGCCGCCAGCAGCGCCGACCCCAGCCGTTCCGCCGTCCCGCGGATCGCCTGGGAGGTCTCCATCGAGACGGTCGAGGTATCGATCACGATCGAGGGCACCCGGGTGCCATTGCCGAGCAGCCCGTGGGGCCCGGTCATCACTTCGGCGAAATCCTTCGAGCCCGCAACCGAGGTCAGGACGATGTCGCGGTCGCTCAGGTCCGCCGCCCGATCGACCAGGCGCGCCCCCCGCGCCGCCAGCGGTTCGCTCTTGGCGCGAGTGCGGTTGTAGACGGAAAGGTCGCAGCCGTGCTCGAGCAGGCGCGAGGCGAGCGCGAACCCCATCCGCCCCGTGCCGATCCAGCCGATGGTGCGCTGGTGAGACCCGGCCGCGGTCATTCCGTTCCTTCCGGTCGCGGGCGTGCGCAAACGTTTGTTGACAATGGCGACCTCATTCGGTGGCGAATGCCGGCACCAACTGGGAGCTCGCCGCGCTGCCGGCGCCGGCAAGGCTCGATCCCCGGACGATCAGCTCCGGGTTGAAGAGCACGCGCCGCCGCGACGGTTCGCCGGTATCGATTTGCTCGAGCAAGAGGCGCGCGGCCGCGGCCCCGAATTCATGGATCGGGACGTGCACCGTCGTCAGTGACGGCGCCATCCGCGTCGCCAGCGGGATGTCGTTGTAGCCGACGATCGCCAGCTCCTCGGGAATGCGCAGGCCCATGCGGCGCGCCACCCCGAAGGCGCCGACGGCCGTCATATCGGTCACCGCGAAGATCGCCGTTGGGCGATCGGCGAGCGCGAGCAGGCGCTGGGCCGCGCGCGCGCCACCCTCTTCGGTGTAGCCGGACTCCATCACGAGCCGGGGGTCGGGCGTCAGTCCGCGCTCGACGAGTGCTGCCAGATATCCTCGCCGCCGCATCACCCCGGTACTGACCGTCGGCATGCCGGCCAGGTGTCCGATGCGCCTGTGGCCGAGCTCAACGAGGTGGTCGGTAGCCAGGCGGCCGCCGACCAGATCGTCCGATCCGACGAACGGGTCGTGGCCCTCGTCGCTGAAGCGGTTGACAAGCACGTACGGGATGCCCTGGTGCCGCAGCCAGCGCACGGTCGGATCCTTGAGAAAGCTGCTGGCCAGGATGACGCCATCGACGCGCCGGGCGTGCAGGCTCTGCAAGTGCGAGCGTTGGCGGGCCGGGCTGCCGTCGGTATTGCAGAGCAGGACATTGTAGCCACGCGGCGAGGCAGCGTCTTCCACGCCACGGAAGAGGGCGGCGAAGAAAGGATTGGTGACGTCTGGGATGACGACCGCCAGCACCAGCGTCTGTCGGAGCTTCAGCCCGCGGGCGACGCCGTTGGGCCGGTATTCGGTTTCGCGCAACAACGCCTCGATCCGCTGCCGGGTCGGCGGAGCGATGCGCAGGTTCGGGTCGTGGTTGGCCACTCGGGAGATAGTGGAGGGGTGGACCTGCGCGCGAGCGGCCAGCTCCTTGAGCGTTACCGGCATCTCCACGTCCTCATTGACAAGCCTTTCACCCGTGCCTAACATAAGGCAATCGTTTGTTCAGCGCAAGGAACAAACGGAACAACCCAACGCCGGCAACTGGTTCAATCGGCTGCAACAGGAAGGGAGAGAGCATGCGCAAACCCGTGTCGATGATCGTGGCGGGATTGGCCCTGATACTTTCGGCGTGCGGCACCTCGTCGAGCAATGCGGGGGGCTCGCCGGCGCCAGCGGCGCCGATCACGATCGGTGTCTCGCTCTCGCTCAGCGGCGACTTCTCCGGCGATGGAAAGGCCCTTCAGCAAGGTTACGACCTGTGGGCGCAGGACATCAATGCGAAGGGCGGCCTGCTCGGTCACCGGGTGACCATGAAATACGTTGATGACGCAAGCAGCACGCAACAGGTCGTGACCAACTATCAAACCCTGATCACCCAGGACAAGGTTGCACTGGTCTTTGGACCATTCAGTTCGCTGCTCACGATTCCGGCCTCGACCGTGACCGACCGCTACGGCTACGCGTTTCCCGAGCCCGCCGGCGGCGGACCGAAGGTCTTCGCCCAGGGCCTGCATTCCATCTTCTTCGTGCAGCCGGCCGCGGTCGAAGACAACCTCGTGAGCTACACCAAATTCCTGCTCGCGCTCCCCAGCGACCAGCGGCCGAAGACAGCCGCCTATGCAACCGAGGACGATCCCTTCACGCAGCCGCAGATCGACAAAGCCAAGAGCCTGCTCGAAGCCGGCGGCATCACCACCGCGTCGTACAAGGTGTACCCGGCCGAAGCCACGTCGTGGGATGCCCTGGCGCTGCAGGTCGTCAACTCCAAGGCGGACGTCGCGATCCTCGGCACCCAGGAACCGGACGCGGTGGCCTTCGTCAAGGTCTTCCAGCAGCAGCACTTCAATCCCAAGTCGATCATCGAGACGACCGGGCCGGACCAGGGCAAGGACTTCGCCGACAAAGTCGGCGCCAAGAACACGGAAGGGATCATGGTCCCCGCCGGCTGGACCTCGAGCGCCAAGGCCTACGGCAACGAAAAATTCACCATCGAGTTCGTGGCTAAATATGGCGGCGCGTTCGGCGACATCAGCGCCGACGCCGCCGAGGCCTACAGTGTGGGACAGGTGGTCGACCAGGCGGCGCAGAAGGCAAACAGCATCGACAACAAAGCCCTGATCACCGCCTTGCATTCCGGCACCTATCAGACGATTCAGGGGCCGATGTCGTTCGACAGCGTCGGAAAGCCGCAGGGTGGCGTGGGTGTCTACCTCGAGCAGTGGCAGGGTGCGCAGGCGATCTTTGTCTACCCGTCGAGCGTGGCTGCCGCCCAGCCTGAGTACCCGAAGCCGAACTGGCCGTAACACGAGAACGGGGACGGTGACCACTCGGCGCCGTCCCTCTCTTGACGCGTTGCCCGCCGCATGACGCTGGTTATCGAGGCGGCGGTGCTCGGCGTCCTCACCGGTGGCGTCTATGCCTTGATGGCCTCGGGCCTCACGCTCATCTTCGGCGTGATGCGGATCATCAACGTGGGCCACGGCGCGTTGGTGGTGCTGGGCGCCTACCTCAGCTTCGCGCTCTTCCGCTCGCTCCACATGGACCCCTTCCTGAGCCTGGTGGTGACCATGCCCGTGATGTTCGCGCTGGGCGTCGTACTGCAGCTCGTGTTCATCCGTCCGCTCAAGACCGACCGCGAGGCGCTGTCTGTGCTCGTCACCTACGCGCTAGCTCTGGGCATCGAGGGCGTGCTTGGTTACGTCTTCACGACCAACTTCGTCGAGCTTCGGGCCTGGTATGAAACGGCCAGCTTCGAGGTCTTCGGGTTTCACATCACCTGGGTCTACGTATTCGGCTTCGCGCTCTGCCTTACGATCCTGGGCGCGCTCTTCCTGATGCTCTATCGCACCTCATTCGGTGGCGCGATCCGTGCCACCATGTTGAACCGGACCGCCGCCCAACTGATCGGCGTCGACGTCGACCGGGTCGCCGCGATCGCCTTCGGTATCGGGGTCGCCACCGCGGCGGCGGGCGGCGTGGTCTTCGGCATCACGAATGCCTTCAACCCCGGTAGCCACTACGACCTGATTTCGCGCCTGCTGACCATCATCGTGCTCGGTGGCCTCGGCAGCCTGCGGGGCGCCGTCATCGCCGCGCTGATCATGCTCGTCAGCGAGGACATCACCCAGGTGCTGATTTCGCCCGTCTGGGCCAACTTCGTCTTCTTCGTCATCCTGGTGGTGATCCTGATCGTCCGGCCGCAGGGGCTCTACGGCGTTCGTGTCCGTGATCGCATATGAGCGGCACGCGGACGCTCGCGATCACACCAGGTCGGCTGACGGCGCTCAAAGGGCTTGCCATGCTGGTGGTCGCCATCCTCGCGCTCATCCTGCCGCTGATCGCGCCTGACCCCGCGACCACAGGCATGGCCGTCTTCACAGTGATGTACGTCGGACTCGCCAGCGCGTGGAACATCATGGGTGGCTACACGGGGTACATCTCACTCGGTCACGCGGCGTTCTTCGGCTTTGGTGCCTATTCCTTCGGCCTGATGATCAACCATCTCAACATGGCGCCCGGATATCTCCCCTTTGTCCTCGTGCCGCTGGCCGGTCTGCTCACGGGCGCGCTCGCGGTCGGGATCGGGTGGGTCGCGCTGCGCACCCGGGCGGCGACCTTCGTCATCGTCACCATCGCCTTCATGTTCATGCTCCAGTTGCTCGGCGAGAACCTCGTCAAGCTGACCGGTGGCGGCGCCGGCCTGGCCTTGCCGTACTCGCACGACTGGGGCGGCGATTTCTTCAACATCCCCTACTACTACGCGATGCTGGCGCTGGCGGTGCTCACCATCGGCGTCTCCTGGTGGATCCGCCGCTCGAAGTTCGGCCTCGGTTTGCTGGCGATCCGCGATGACGAGGATAAGGCGCTCGCGGTCGGCGTCCCGACCCGCAGCTTCAAGCTGACGGCGTTCGTCATCAGCGCCGTGCTGGTGGGCATGATCGGTGCGGTTTACGCCTACTACGTCACCTATCTCTATCCGCAGTTCGCCTTTGACCCGCTCATTGGGATCTCGATGGTGTTGATGGCCTTCCTCGGCGGGCTCGGGACCGTGAGCGGGCCCGTGATCGGCGCGGTTCTTCTCGAACCGGCGCAGATGGAGTTTGCCTACCGTTTCGGGGCGAGCCGGCTCTACCTGGTCTTTTACGCGGCAGTCTTCCTGATCGTGATCCTTCTGCTGCCGCGCGGCATCGTACCCTCGGTCGCGGACCTCGTGCACAGCTGGCGGCGCCGGCGCCAGGCTGGACCGACGGCGGGCGGTTCACGCAACGCCCCGGCGAGTGCCGGGGAGGAGCCTCCAGCAACGGCGCAGCAAAGGCTCGCCTCACCATGAGTTTGCTCGAGGTCAAGGACCTCTCCAAGCGATTCGGCGGCGTCGTGGCGGTCGACTCCTGCTCGCTCTCGGTGCCGGCGGGCAGCATCACCGGGCTGATCGGTCCGAACGGTTCGGGAAAGACCACCGTCTTCAACCTGGTGACCGGTTTCATTGAGCCGGATGGCGGCGAGGTGCATTTCAAAACGCGCTCGATCGCCGGTTTGGGTCCTGACCGCATCTACGCGCTGGGCATCGGACGCACGTTCCAGCTGGCCCGCATCTTTCCGCGGCTGACCGCGCTAGAGAACATGCTGGTGCCGGTGCGCCGCGCCGGGCTTCGTGCGCTTCTCTCCCAGGGCCAATGGGGCCACGAGAAAGAGCGGGCGATGGAGATGCTGGCGTTCATGGACATCAGCCAGGTCGCGGGGACGCTCGGCGGCGCGCTCTCCTACGGACAGCGCAAGCTGCTGGAGCTCGCCGCCGTGATGATGGCCGGGCCGGAGCTGGTGCTGCTCGATGAACCTGCGGGTGGTGTGAACCCCGCCCTGCTCGAGCGCATCGCCGAGCGCATCCGGCAGCTCAACCGGCAGGGGACGACCTTCCTGCTGGTCGAGCACAACATGGGCTTCGTGATGAATCTCTGCCACGAGGTCGTCGTCGTGCACCAGGGCCGCGCGATCGCCAAGGGGAATCCTCGTGAAGTCCGCGAGAACCCGGCCGTGCTCGACGCCTACCTGGGGACCTGAGGTGGGGCCACTGCTCGAGCTGCAGGGCGTGACCGTTGGCTACGGCGGTGGCGACATCCTGCACGAACTCGACCTGAACGTCGAGGAGGGCGCCATCACCTGCATCGTCGGACCCAACGGCGCGGGGAAGTCGACGGTGTTGCGCGTCGTCAGCGGGTTGCTGCGACCGCGCCTGGGGCGCCTACGGTTCCGAGGCGTCTCGATCGCGGGGCTCAGCCCACGGCAAATCCTGCGTCGTGGGATCGTCCAGGTGCCGCAGGAGCGAAGTCTGTTTCCGACCATGACGGTGTGGGAGAACGTCCGCATGGGCGCCTATACCGTGCATGACCGGGCGCTGGTGGACCGGCGACTGCAGGCAGTCTGCGAGAGCTTTCCGATCGTGCGCGAACGGCGTCACGAGCCGGCCGCTTCGCTGTCGGGGGGCCAGCAGAAGATCATCGAGTTCGCGCGGGCGATGATGCTCGATCCGTCGCTCCTCGTCCTGGATGAGCCATCGATGGGACTGGATCCAAAGACGCGTACTACCGTCTTCGACACCATTCGCGCCATGAACCAGGCCGGCCGCACCGTCTTGCTGGTCGAGCAGAACGCGCGCTCGGGGCTGGGGCTCGCCAGCCACGGCGTCGTCATGGAGAGCGGGCGCATCCGGCTGGAAGGATTGGGCTCGGCGGTGCTCGGCAATCCCGAAATCGGGCGCCTCTATCTGGGAGCGAGCGCATGAGCCAGTGGGACATCGTGGTCGCCGGCGCCGGTCACAACAGCCTGCTGACCGCCGCCTACGCGGCGAAGGCCGGCTTCAAAGTGCTGGTGCTGGAGGGTGCGCCCCGCATCGGTGGCGACACCACCTGCGAAGAGTTGACGCTGCCGGGCTTCATCCACGATCCCTGCTCCACGGCGCACAACCTGATCCAGAGCAACCCGCTGATGCGCAACAACGAGTTGCAGCTCGACCGGTATGGGTTGCGCTACCTGTACCCGGACCCGGTCTTCACCATGCCGTTCCGGGACGGCCGCAGCATCACAATGTGGCGCGACCTGGACCGCACCTGCGCCGAGCTGGCGCGCTTCTCGGCGGCTGATGCGGAGGCATATCGCGAGCTACTCAACGACTGGCAGGCGATGGCGCCGATCGTCAACGACGAGCGCGAGAATCCGCCTCGGCCGCCGCAGGAGATCGCCGCCCGCACCGCGGGAAGCAAGCCCGGCATGCGCATGCTGGAGATTCGCCAGTCGACGGCGCTCGACATCATCACGCAACGCTTCCGCGAGCAGCACGTCCGCGCCTTCTTTGCGTGGATCGCCTTCATGACCCTGCATCCACTGGATGAGACGGAGACCGGGCTGCTGGCGTTTTCGCTGGTCGCGGGCCGGCAGCGCTTTTCCTGGATCCTGCCCGAGGGTGGCTCGATCCGCCTGCCACTGGCCCTGGCGGCCATCATCGAAGAAAGCGGCGGGGCCATCTTGACGTCGAAGTCCGTCACCAGGATCGTGGTCGAGGGTGGACGTGCGACCGGCGTCGAGACCGCCGACGGCTCAACCTATGCCGCATCAAGAGCCGTCGTCTCGAGCATTCACATCGCGCAGCTGCCCGGCATCGTCGGCGAGGAGAACCTCACGCCCCAGTTCCGCGCCGGCATCGACCGCTGGAAACCGAGCCTGTCGATGTTCGCCGCCCACTACGCATTGAGCGAGGCGCCGCGCTTTCGGACGGAGGACGCCCCGATGGAGAGCGTGACCATGGGCGGACTCGAATCGCTCGGGTCGCTGCACCGAATGCTCACCGGCTATCGCGCCGGACGGCTCGACCTCGAGGATCCCGTGTTCCTGGCAATCACGCCCACCGTGATCGACGCGACCCGAGCGCCCGCCGGCAAGCACACCTTCAAGCTGATCAGCTTTCTGCCCTACCAGCTCGCG
>Ga0207646_10002398_pt1 | contig 22110 bp, 19 predicted proteins | sample KBSK5502metaG_FD_184343 | JGI IMG/M metagenome (GOLD analysis project Ga0207646, IMG submission 184343) | Corn, switchgrass and miscanthus rhizosphere microbial communities from Kellogg Biological Station, Michigan, USA - KBS K5-50-2 metaG... | ecosystem: Host-associated > Plants > Roots >... | reverse complement strand
ACAGAGGCTGATCTCGCCTCCACGTGTGCTCGCAGCCTGGGCGAGGAAGGTTCACCCAAGATCTTGCCCGGCTTTCGGCAGGCAGGCCGTTCGAGTCTCACAGGAAGGAAACGCCTGCCCAGGGAGATCGGCAGATCAAACCGCCGATCTCCTCCGGTGGTATATCGTGCCGGAAGCCAGGCTGTTTCCCCGGCTTCGATCCCGGCAAGGAGAAGCCAGGGAAACAGCCTGGTCCCCTTTGGAAACAGGCGGAGAGATTGTCCCTCTTCACCTTTCACAAAATCTACAGATGCTTCTTTTTCGAAAAGAACACAAGGACACCAAAGGAACTTCTATGGCTTTTTCCCCTGAAGAGATATGGACGACGGCGCTCAACCACTTGAGCCAACAGATCAGGCCGCATTTCGTCCGACTAGAAGCTCATCAGCGAGCTTTGGCCTACCTCCAGGGATTGATGAGTGATGTCTCACGAAAAAACGCATGGCAAGTGGCGGAAGAAATGGGAGAGGCCATGCCGTATGCGATCCAACACCTGCTGGATCGAGCGAAATGGGATTGCGACGGGCTAAGAGATGAATTGCATGCCTATGTCCGGGAAGCGCTCTCCACTCCAGATGCTGTCTTGGTGATTGATGAGACTGGCTTTCTCAAAAAAGGAGACAAATCGGTGGGAGTCCAACGACAATACAGTGGCACGGCTGGCCGGATTGAAAATTGTCAGGGAGGAGAGAGATAGCCGCTTATTGAACAACGAATGAATTACCCTCCTACGAATTGACCGATCCTCTATACTTGAGGAGAGAGTTCACCTGATCGTGTGCAAGATCTACTGAACGACGGGCTACTATCCCCTGAAGCGAGAACACTCCATGGACAAGAGAAAGGACCAATCATGCTTGCCAAGAAAGTACGTTTGCACGACCTGCCTGACGAAGAACAAGTGTTGACTCCAACCTATGGTCAGCGTTTGCTGCGTAAGTCGTTACCCCGCTATGAGCTCCCTGAAAGCGAGATGTCACCCCAGACTGCCTACAACGTCGTTCACGATGAACTGATACTTGATGGGAATGCGCGCTTGAATCTGGCGACGTTTGTCACGACCTGGATGGAGCCAGAAGCGCGCCTATTGATGGCTGAAACGTTCGATAAGAACATGATCGACAAGGACGAATATCCCCAGACCGCCGAGATTGAGCTGCGGTCAAAGAGGGATTTAGCCGTGATATGGCAAACCTTCTCTTGAACGATATTCACCGGCATCTCCAGTTTTTTGCATCGCAACCAGGGCACCGTCCAGGGCGCTCGCGACCAAACTTCAGTCACTAGGAATCGAAAGGTGCTTTTCAAACCAATGGTGGGCATAGGGCTCGTCGTTGAAAGCTTCTACCTCCTGGTATCCTGAGTGCCGGTACAGCTCGATGGCTTCAATGAGCGTGTGGTTCGTTTCCAGGTGAATGACCGTCATTCCCGCTTCCCTGGCCTCGTGCTCCAAAGCCTCTAGCAGACGCCTTCCCAGCCCAAGGCCACGCGCTCGTGGGGCTACCCACATGCGCTTGAGTTCCCCAACAGTGTTCTCGTGAAACTTTAAGGCACCACAGCCCACAGGCTCCTCTCGCAGACGGGCAACGAGCAACAGACCATCTGGGGGCGTGAGTTCGTGCGCATGTGCCGAAATGCCCAGGGTAGGATCGAAACCCGTCTCAAAGCGCTCGCCCAGTTCAGTGAAATATTGCTCAATGCACCACCTGGCATCCTGACTGGTTGGATCGGCGACGGTGATCTGGACCATTGATGCGATCAGAAGCCGCTCGACCTGCGCCATTGCCGCTACCAGTTTCACGCGCTGGCTCTCGCTGAGTGGCTCCAGCAGGGAATGGGCAAAGGCATCGGCTCGGTGATCAAGCTCTGCACGCTCACGAAGGCCAGCCTCGGTAAGCTGGACTTGGCGAACCCTTCCATCATGCTCGCTCGTTCTCACCACAAGCAAGCCTTGTTTCTCAAGCGAGCGCAGCAGGCGGCTGACGTAGGCAGAATCGAGCCCAAGCCGACGTCGGAGTTCCCGAATGCTCGCCCCCTCTTCTCCGATCTCCCACAAGAGCCGTGCTTCGCCAAGAGGATGGTTTCGGCCCAGAAAGTGATCGTTGAGTACTCCAACGCGCTCGGTCATGGTCCGATTGAAGCTTCGAACCTGTTCAACCAATGGCATATCCATGAAAACCTCCAGACTTGCTTCATCTGTGACTTCTCATTCTCTGATTATAGTCAGAGAATTTGATCTGATGCAAGGGATCTCTGAACCACATCCTGGCAGAGTGCAGCAGATGTTGGCAAGAAAATCGGAAGCAGAATCGCAGGTTGTCGAGAGATGTGCCAAGTAGCCAGTACACCCCCTTTTTGCAACCTTCACGTATTCGAAGGTGGAATCCATTCATGGGTCTCAATCAGCTTGTGGCCTTTGCGCCAGCGCAGGATGGTAGCCGGGGCGTCGGCAAGTCGGCGATCAGATGACCAGCGAGCGGGTGGGGCTATCGTGAGCTCGGCGAGGGCGAGTAGCACAGTATCGTAGTTGACGCGCCAGCCCGCGAAATCGCGCCACGCCTGCTCGCGGTCGGCTTTGAGAGGCACGCCCGCAGCCGCCATTTCGTCCAGCGCAGCCTCAAACTCCGCCCGCGAGACGCTAATCGGGTCGGTTGGAGAAGGGTTGGGATTGTAGGAAATGCGAAAGAAAGCGGCAATATAGCGCAAAGCCAGGAACCCGGCGCGAATACAGAGATCGGCCTGGGAATCAGCCGGAATATCGACCGCAGAGCGTACGAGAGCGGCCCCGTCCAGCACAGCCCCGGCAGCAATCACCCAGGAACGATGGGGCTGCGGCGAGCGGAAGAATGACAGCGCGGCCAGCGACGTATGGCTCTCTTCGAGATCCACAAACCAGGCTTCCCAGGCTGTCCACAGCTCACCAAACTGCTCTAAGCGCTTCAGGCGCGTATACCGTTTGATCATCTCAACCGCGGATGGCGGCGAGCCGGCCCGCACTTCAAGCATCGTGACGGCGGCCTCGCGCCGTGAAAAGGCCGCATAAATCGTCGGCAGGTAAGCGATGAGTAACGCAATCAGAATCAGGCCGATGGTCGCTTCTGAAAAAACCAGCACCGCCGTCGGGAAGTTATCGACCAGGGCAAAACCGAGCGTGAGCAAGGACGAGCCGCTGATCTTGAAGGCGAGGTACCAGGACTGCGCATCGACCGCCCAGTCCATTGCGAGGTACCCGAGGTTAATCGAAAACAACCATACCACGAGCAGGGCAATGAGGGCAACCGGGGCATACAACTCCATCGCCCTATCCCGCTCAAGATAGGTGTGCAGGCGCTTACTGCGCCACTCAAAAAGCTGGCGCATCACAATAAAAGTAGTGCGGTTAAACCTATCGGGTGCTGAACGCGGCAGCACAAAGGTACGCAGCGCCGAAAGGCACGCGCGAAAGACAAGATAAGCGCCGAGCGCAAAGACCACGATGCGCACCAGCAGCAGCAGGATGATCATACGTTTTCCAACTCGCTCTGATCTGTGAAACCTGTTGCATGATATCACGCTGATGAGTAAACGACAATAACGTAATATATCTCCCTCACACGCGCATGACGAGATACGCATGGTCTTGCACCTCCGCCTTGATCTCTATGCTCGTCTCCCCGCTGACCCGCCATCCCTCGTAGACATTCCCATCACGCAGCACACGAGACTGTGCTGGCTCGCGCAGGTGATCCACCGTGAAGGTCGTCGCGGTGCCGGCCATCCAGGGGTCTGCGGCATAGGTCGACACCGCAAGAACCTCTTTTTCCTCATCGTAGATGGCTTGGGAGATCCCCAGTCGCGGGAAGTCGACGCCGGAGACGGTCGGTTGGTCGAACTTGCGCAGGTTCGGCTCGTTAAAGATCCGCCACCACGCCTGCTTGCCACCTGCCTCAGCCGCCATCATGACGGCATTGGCCTGCCCACGCGGATACGGCTCGCCCAGTCCAAAGCGGTAAGAGAACTCGCCACGCTCGCGGTCCCATGTCGGCTCACCGATCTGCTCGGCCAGGGCGTGCAGGGCCTGGTAGCGGGCAGTGTCCCCCATTTCGCGTGCCATCAAGAGGTCCACGGCAAAGTTGCGCGGATCGGCGAGCAGCGCACTCTTTCTTGCTGGGTCAGGGTTTTGGGGCACGGGGGAACGAGACGCCTCGTAGAGGCGCTGGGCGTCAGCGTAGTGCTGTGGCGACAGGTAGAACACTAGATGGCCTGCAGCCGCAGAACTGCCCAGGCACAGGTAGTCAATGAGTGGGTCATAGTACCAGGCGGCCCACTCGAGCGGTCCTGCATCGGGGAGCCGTACATAGTGCTGCTTGGCGTACTTCCACCAGCGGTCGAAGACCCAGTGGGTGTCCGTCTGGGAGAGCAGATCGTGCAGCCTCAGACCGAGGCCAGAGCCAGTCAGTCAATACGGCCAGATCTTGGTGTTCTCACAGTGGCATCCCTCCCGGCGGGCGGCCCACTGCCGTGTCAAGAGGTGGTTGATGCTGCTGTGTGTGTAGGTGAAGGTGTTTGCTCCATCACAAATGATAGTGAAAGGTCGGCTCCATTTGTTGTCCCCGCTCACGTAGCGGTATAATCCCAGGAGCAGATTGAAAAACCCTTTGTAGAAGAGGTTCCCATCGGCCCCGATCGGGTCCATCTGCAGCCCCCACGGTTCGATGCCATTGGCGGTCCACCCAGGCACGTCGTAGTGGCCTACCCGATCAGCTGGGATGTACAGGCGGTTCCAGACCTCTGGATAGCTTCCGCGCTGCGGGTCGTGGCCAATCTGCGTCTGCCAGTCGATGGCTCCCCAGTAGGTCCCGTAGCGCCTGAGCAGCTTGTCGAGGATGGAGCCATACACCTCGCGCCACGCTGGCGTGGTATCGGCCATCAGGGCCATCGCATAGCTGGAGTCGATCAAGTCGAAGCGGGCAAAACACAGCATCGGCGGAGTGGATTTGTCGTCCCACATCTGGGAGGGGTGGCCCCCGCGGTCCCAGTCGTCGGGCGTGTTGACCTTGCGATGCAGGTATTTGAGCCATCCTCGGGAGCGCTCGGAGAGCATGGGGTATGCGTTGACAGTTTTCATCAAGCTTCCTCCTCTTTTGTTTTCTGCTCTCGGTCTCTGCGAGCTTACTCAGCGAGTGCGCCAACTACCCAATCAAAACTGAGCTCCCCTGCTCTGGTTTGCCCACCGCCTGCAAGAAACCGTTTCATCCATCTAGTCCTTTACTCACACTTCCATTCTATGCCAGAGTGACAAGCCCAGGAACTCCTTCCTCTCCCACAAGCAGGCAGACAACAGTTCCCAACTTTATTTTTTCGACAGGTTGCAAGTCTCGCAATTTTTTAGCACAAAATGGCCGTTACCAGTTCCCGACTTTATTGTGCTTCAACAGGAGGCCAGGCTCAGAGCCGCGCCTGCTGCGTGCAGGCGCACAGGATATTCCAAAGGAGCAAGAACGCGCTATCCCCACTAAGTGATAAGATAGCGTATCAGAAAGAGAAGGTCAGCATCTTTATTGATTTGAGCAATACTAGCAGAAAGAGTTTTATGCAGAAGAGAACCTTGCCGATTACAGCTCCTCACCAGGGAATAATGGTATCCGTCGATGTCAAAGCCGGTGATGTCGTACAGAGCGGGCAGCACGTCGCCGTCATGGAAGCTATGAAAATGGAGTTCATCGTGGAGGCAATCTCCGATGGTGTGGTGCGCCAGATAATGGTGTCTGAAGGAGATACAGTATCGACCGGGCAACCATTGCTGTTCATCGAGCCGCTAGATGCCGCCAGCGAGCGTGTGGAGCAGGTGAAGCCCGTAGACCTCGACGCCATCCGCGCCGATCTGCGGGAAGTGGGGGAGCGTCACGCCGTCGGACTGGACGAGTTCCGACCGGAGGCCGTGGAGCGCCGCCGGAGAAGCGGGCAGCGTACCGTTCGCGAAAACCTTGCCGATTTGTGCGATGCAGGCAGTTTCATCGAGTATGGCGCGTTGACACTCGCCGGTCAGCGCCGGCGGCGTTCCCCGGAGGAACTGATCAAGCTGAGTCCGGCGGATGGCCTGGTGGCGGGCATCGGGAATATCAACGGCACGATGTTTCCTGATGAGCAGTCAAGTTGTATGGTGCTGGCTTACGACTATACAGTATTCGCCGGCACGCAGGGCGTCATGAATCACAAGAAGACCGACCGGCTCTTGCGCCTTGCCCATCAATGGAAGCTGCCCATCGTACTTTTCGCCGAGGGCGGAGGTGGGCGTCCTGGTGATACGGACTGGTCGGGCGTGGCGGGACTGGACAACACGACCTTCCTCAACTTCGCGCGGTTGAGTGGGCTGGTGCCGCTGGTGGGCATCGTCTCAGGGCGCTGTTTTGCCGGCAACGCGGCCCTGCTCGGCTGTTGCGACCTGATTATCGCCGCACAAGACGCGACCATCGGGATGGGAGGTCCGGCGATGATCGAGGGCGGCGGACTGGGCGTCTTCGCTCCGGAGGAGGTTGGCCCGGTCAGCATGCAGGCTCCTAACGGTGTCATCGATGTACTGGTGGCCGACGAAGCCGAGGCGGTGCGTGTAGCCAAACGCTACCTGGCGTATTTTCAGGGCAGCACGGCCAACTGGGCCTGCGCAGATCAACGCCTGCTGCGCCAGCTTATACCTGAGAATCGCCTGCGCGTCTACGATATGCACACCGTGATCGAGACGCTGGCCGACCAGGATTCAGTGCTGGAATTGCGCCGCCAGTTTGGGCCCGGCATCATCACGGCCTTGATCAGAATTGAGGGGCGGCCCCTGGGCGTGATCGCCAATAACCCGCTGCACCTGGGAGGCGCGATAGACGCGAACGCCGCCGACAAAGCAGCGCGTTTCATGCAGTTATGTGACGCTTTCGGCCTGCCCATCCTTTCCTTATGCGACACACCCGGCTTCATGGTTGGGCCGGAGGCGGAGCGGACCGCGCTCGTTCGGCACGTCTCTCGCATGTTCGTGACGGCAGGCAGCATCAGCGTGCCATTCCTCTCTGTCATTGTACGCAAAGGGTACGGATTGGGGGCGCAGGCGATGACCGGCGGCAGCTTCCATGCCCCCCTCTTCACCATCGCCTGGCCCAGTGGAGAGTTTGGCGCGATGGGTCTGGAGGGCGCCGTGCGCCTGGGCTATCGCAAAGAACTCGCGGCTATCAGCGACCCGCAGGAGCGCCAGGCCGCCTTTGAAACGATGGTCGACGCCGCCTACCAGCAAGGGAAGGCTATCAACATGGCGTCCTATATGGAAATCGACGATGTCATTGACCCGCTGGAAACACGGCGCTGGATTATGCAGGCTCTGCGCTCCGTCCCCGCCTCTATCCCCGGCGATGGTCGGCGGCGTCCTTTCATTGATACATGGTGAGAGGCACCCAAGACCAGTTTTTCAGGTTGGCTCTCTGCTGACTATGCGGGTGCGGCTACGCAAATGGCTCTATGTCAAAAGCGTCGAAACCATCACAGCCATCACACCTCAATACCTGCTCGCCTGACTGGTTTCTCCAGGGCGAGCGATTCCAGGTACTCACTATGATAGATACAAACACGACGCAGTATTGGACCCGAGAATCATTCAGCGGTATCTTCGCCCCTGTGCTAAAAATCCTGCTTGCCAGAGTCTTGCAGCATGGCTTTGATGCTGTGGCGCAGAACTTGAAAGCGCGTATCGAACGACAAGCCAATGCACGGTACATCGGGTGAGTTATTTGGCCGGCCGTTCGAGTGCAATGACAGGAATTTCGCGGGCCGTCCTCTTTTGATAGGCGGCATAGGGGGGAAATACTTCTACTGCTCTCGTAAACGCCTGTTCTCGCTCATTGCCCGTGAGAATCCGGGCGGTGGTATCAAATTTCTCGCTACCAACCTCAACCGTAACTTTCGGGTGAGCCAGCAGATTCAAATACCACTCAGGATGTTTCGGATAGCCTCCTTTGGACGCTACTGCAAGTATGCGATCACCATCAGTAACAAGCATCAAGGGAGCTATGCGAGGTCGACCTGTTTTGGCTCCTGTCGTTGTCAGCAGAATTAACGGTGCCCACCCTCTCACCTGGCCTCCATGAGTACGAAATTCATCTATAACCGCTTTGTTTCGTTCATCCCAGCTATTCATCAATCAAATCTCCTCTTCAGTATCTTGAAAACCTAGAAACATATTGTATACAGGGCTATATTATCTCTCCCTACTAGAAAAACATCTTTGCTCATGGCAACTATTCCAAATGTTTTCCGTTTTACCCCCACAAATCCCCCTGAGTTGTCTTGTTTTCTATGGGCTTTTTGGGGAGTGTCCGTCGCTCTCGCGCTGATTGCTTTGGTTTAGTCTCCACGAGCGGCGCTGGTGGTTCTTCTCCTGCTTTATCCAGGATTGCGACTGTCGCCTCAAAAATTGAACTGCGTAGTATGTGCACTTCGGGCCAGAGACCGATGATTGCTTCCAATGTGGCGTCTTCACAAGCTGCCAGGGCCGGCCAGTGCGTTCTTATCCAGGTGAGCATTCGAGATAACGATACCGGTTCCCTGTCTTCCCCTTCGCGCCTCCCATCTTCTAACCATTTTGCGCATGAAACTCTCATCTGTTCTAACCAATCAACGCGGTAGAAGCCAACTCCTGGGGTAAACGCAATGCTTTCTCCAGCAACCCGTTCGGCTGCTCGCAGCAGTTCTGAACGCCGGTAACAGTGCAGCAGTTCGTAGCAGGCACGCTCGGACAGCAGGCCCGCGTTTTCAATGCGCTTGCGCACGCTGTCAACATCAATTCGCGCTAGCCGTTCGGCCAGGTCATCATAACGGCTGCGCAGGACTTGTAGCAGGTCCGTCGCAGAAAGTTGGCCGTCATATTCGACGATAGGAAAATTTGCGCCGAGACTGGTAAATCCCTCGCGTGCTTGTACTGGAATGGCCAGTACCAGGTCACCGCGCCCCACCAGGTGTTGCAATTTTGCTAGTTTGCGCTCTCGATATGAGGTTGTCCAAAATCCAAGTATTTCTACATAGATACGCCGATTGCCGCGCGTGAGTGCGAAGTCGGGAATGAAGATGCCCTGTAATGTGGTTGATGACGTAGTTTCTCCTACAACGGGATTCAATAAGAGCGGCTCCGGTTCGCGTTCCAGTTGCCACCCATCGGCTCCATCGCTATTGGCAAGTGCATGAAATGCTTCGGCGAAGGATTGCTCTATGCTGCTGTCAAAGATGGATGAGGCGGTTTGAGAGGGTGGCGATGGGGGTGTGGGTGATTGCGTAACAAGCGTGGTTGATGTGGACGTGCGCGTTTCAGGAGTGGTTGATGAAGGCGTGGGGAGTAGTCTGAGCACATTGGTATCTATGACAAACCGATAGCTGCGTTGCAAAAAATACACGGTTGCCTCGGCCTTGATGATGGCAGAGGAAGGAAGAGTAGAAGAGCGGGCAAACCCTGCCCCTGCGTTATAATGGTAGTCCATGAGCATTCTACAGAGTCTCGCCAGGCGCAAACCGTACTGCTGGGGCGTGCCCGTCATTTCCTGTGGGCCGTAGAGGGTCAGATGAAGGAGAGCTGGTGAGGTGCTGCCGCTAGCCGGGTCTGCTTCATATGCCAGGTCGTAGTAGACACCCAGTTTGCGTGCCAGGTAGCACAGGCGCTTGATGACAGCACCGATACCAGCAGTGTACATGTCATTGCCTGCACGCTGCGCCCGCATAAAAGCATTGCAATCTATCACAAAATGGACATCCGAGGCGTTGAAGAGCGCTGCTTCAAAGACCCACTGGTTATAAAGTGCTGCAACTTCGGCGGAGCTGGGTGGCAGGGGAGCATCACGCACCAGTAGAGCCTCTACGTCGCTGTCAAGCGCCAGGAGATATTCCAGGTCTGGGACGCTGAGTGCTTGCTGCTCATCCTCGCCACAATAGAGAGCGGCGAACTTCGCTAAAGCTTCTGGTCTCACCCGCGTATCAAGAAAGCCGCTGTAGTGTTCATTGACATAGTTGAAGAGCGCTAGCCGGAGATGGAGAGGAGAGGCTATGCCACCCTCCTCAAAGCGGGCCAGCGTCTCGCTGCCCAGGCGTTGTACGGCAACCTGCCAGGCAGTTTGTCGCCAACTATACCATGCGCTGAGCGTGGCGATCAGGCAGTGCGCAAGGCGATAATCGCCAATACATGCGCGAGCATCATCAATGGAAAAATGCCGCTGCGGTTGACCTAGCAGTTGCTCATGATAGGCAACCAGGCGGTCAATTTCAGTATGCGGTTCACCGGGGCGTAAAAAGTGCAGGGAGACAAAAAGTTCACCACCACGCCGGTGGACATGTTTCTTTATATCTTGCAGACTGAAACGCACGAGCTTTTTCCTCTGTGAAATTCACAACAGCAACTATTATAGTGCCGATCCTATGACATTGTATAGGCTCTATTTCCAATTTTCCAGGGTCTGTGCATGTTCCTGCCGGGTTCTACCTTCTGCGGTTGGCCATGTCTTCTTCGGTTGTACCGCTTGTGACCAATTCGTACAAGATGGCCTGACCGGATTTGGGGCGCAGTACGCGCCCAAGGCGCTGGATATACTCGCGCTTGGTGCTGTTTCCACTCACGATGATGGCCACGCGGCAATCTGGCACATCCACCCCTTCATTGAGTACGCGACCGGTGACCAGTTTGGTGTATTGCCCGGTGCGGAAGCGCTCGAGAATCGCGCGTCGTTCCTCGGTGGGAGTTTTATAGGTAATGCTGGGCAGGCAAAAGCGGCGGCTGATCTCATCGACAACCAGGTTAAATTCGGAGAACAGAATTACCTGGTCATGCGCATGGAGGTGCAAAAGGCGCTCGATTTCGGCATATTTGGCGGGAGCATTCATGGCAATAGTGCGCGCCTCGCGCCAGGCGAGCATAGCCTTACGCGCTTCAGGGTCGCGCGCACTGAGGAAAATGATCTTTTGTTGAAACTCTTCGGGAGAATGAATGACGATGCGACGGCGCTGCAAGAATGAGCGATAGACACGCCGCTGTTCGTTATAACGAGCTTCATCTTCGCTTGAGAGGGCAATAGCGCTGCGCACCTCTTGATATTGGGCAAGATAACGTCCCTCGGTCAACTCGGCAGGCAAGCGCCGGTAAATTTCCGGACCAATTAACATGTCCAGGTCAACATGAGCCATATCGCTGCGCTCCGGAGTGGCGCTGAGGCCAAGGCGCAGGGGAGTAAAGGCGCTTTCAGCTATGAAACGATACGTTGGCGCGGGCAGGTGGTGGCACTCGTCAAAAATGAGCAGTCCAAAGCGTCTCAGTTCGCGTGGATAGAGGGCGGCCGAGTCATAGGTGATGATGGTGATAGGTTTCATCTCCTTCTCGCCACCGCCAAAGACGCCTATCTCGTCTGTGTCGAGCGCCAGAGCAGATGCTAGAGCGTCGCGCCATTGTTTCAGCAGGTCAAGGGTTGGCACGACTGCCAGTGTCCACAGGCGTGTTTCGTGAATAGCCATCGCCGCTACCAGGGTTTTTCCGGCACCGGTGGGCAGCACAACAACGCCTGCGCTTCCCGCAGCTAGCCAGCGGGTTAAGGCTTCGTCTTGATATGGGCGCGGCTCTAGTTTGAGAGCAGTCTCAAAGGGTAAGGCGGGCCGTTCCTCAAAGGCAACTGTAAAAGGTGTTTGTCGTTTTCGTAAGGCGCTTTTGATGCCGGCAAAGTGTATGGGTTGGGTACGTAAAAAATGGGAGCGTTTGTCGCGTCTCATAGTGGCGAGCAGAGGGGCGGGTAAGGATGTGCCGAAGAGCGTTTTAAGCAGTTCGGGTGTTGGTAGATGCAAGAGTTCCCCTGGAGGGATAATCACGAGGTCGCGCCCTCGGAGGTCAAGGGAGGTCATCACAAAAATCCTTGCTGTTACTTATAAGAATAGGCCAGGAACGATAGTTGATCAGCGCGTCCTGGTAGACGATCTTGCTTTTGCAGCCAATTTGATAAACGCTGCTTCTAGCATTCTTTCTGAGAGCATTATAAGCGGAAAGTGCGATGCTCGTAAAATATGTGACGGAGTTTAAACGTCATTCAGTATTATCAGGCTGTGGTGCGGAGGTGGTCGTTCTCTTGTCTCCGCACCAGCAACCTGCGAACGCACACCTATGCAGCAGGTGCGCCAACGCGTGGACTGCGTGTTTGCAACAACGTCCACCCATTCACGAGGACGAACAAAACGCCGATGATCCAGGCTGTCCAGGCAGCCGAACTGAGCGCGGCAAAGCCCAGCACCCAGGGTGAAATGAACAACAATACACCAAGAATCACTGAGAGTCCCTCAGCGATAGAGGCAGTGCGGGGAAGTGCGAGTGCTCCAAGCGCGAGGATGACGCCGATGCCACCAATGATCCAGGCATCCCAGGAACTCGCTCCATTCGTCGCTGTCCCAAAGACCCACGGTGCGATAAAGAGGAGAACCCCCAGCACCAGTGAGACCCAATCTTGCCAACGTGTCCATGCTTTCATGGTCACAACCTCCTTGATCCCCCTACAACGCGCAGGGGTAAACAGAGAAGCATGTTGGCGGGCACTATCTTGGCCTTCGGTATGTGCTCGTAAACTGTGCTCTTTCGAACCATTGACTGAGTACTCAGCTACTAACTAGTACAACATTTCGCCTATGTTTTATTCCCAGCTTGTGCATCACGATAGCAGAGTTCGTATAACAATTGGTTGACCTGCCAATTTTTGGATGAGCGCCGCTGTCACGATGCTGCAAACCGGTCTTCACTCCTTGACAAAAATAGTATGGCGGCATATAGGCCATGTAGCAGCAAAGGTGATTCGGGGCGCAGGCATCCCGACGCTGCTGGTGTAAGCGGTACATCCCAGGATAAGGTGATATCTCGATGCTCATGACGCTTATATGACGCTTCCTCCTTATACTCGTACCAGAGAGGGCGAGGTGCGTCAGTTGGGGAGTGGTCCAAAACCCTGCCGGCTGGGCCTTCGAGTTAGGAAGCGCGATGTCAGTACCAGACAGAGAAGCGGATGAAAATTCGCTATTTTCAGAAGAAATGCACTTTGTGTATGTCTTTTGTAGAACAAGCATACTGTTAAGAGTGAGAATGGTATGTCACAAGCTTTGAATGGGAAGACGCAACGTGTCCCCAGGTCTCAGCGGCCGGTTGGTCCACATTACAAATGGATAGCGCTCTCCAATACGACGCTCGGTGTCTTGATGGCGGCGATTAATACGAATATCGTACTGATTTCGCTGCCTGCCATCTTCATTGGCATAGGTATTAATCCGCTCGCACCCGGAGAGACGAACTACTTTCTCTGGCTCCTTCTTGGGTATATGGTCATCATCGCGACCTTGCTGGTGACTTTTGGCCGCCTCTCGGATATGCGTGGTCGTGTCCGGCTCTATAACCTGGGCTTTGCCATTTTTACGATTGGGAGTATGCTGCTGTTTCTTACCCCTGGCAGAGGAAATAGTGCCGCACTTGCGTTAATCGTTTTCCGTTTGATTCAAGGGGTCGGCGCTGGTTTCCTGTTTGCAAATAGTACGGCTATTCTCACCGATGCTTTCCCACCACACCAGCGCGGTATGGCATTGGGTATCAACCAGATCGCGACAATTCTCGGTTCGATCATTGGCCTGATCCTGGGTGGCGTGCTCGCTGTCATCGACTGGCGCATGGTGTTCCTGGTCAGTGTGCCATTTGGCCTGTTTGGCACCATCTGGGCCTATCTGATGCTGCGTGAGACCACTTCTCTTAAAGGGCAGCAGAGCATGGACTGGCTTGGGAATATCGCTTTTGCGTTTGGCCTGACCATTTTGTTACTCGGCATCACCTATGGTATTGAGCCATACCATGGCTTGTCGATGGGATGGGGCAATCCGTTGGTGATCGCTGCCCTGATCATCGGTGTGATCCTGCTGGTCATCTTCGTGTTTGTGGAACTGCATGTCAACGATCCTATGTTCCGGCTTGACCTGTTTCAGATTCGCATGTTTGCGGCCGGGAACATCAGTTCTTTCCTTGCCAGTATCGCGCGTGGTGGTCTCCAGTTTATGCTGATCATCTGGCTTCAAGGCATCTGGCTGCCGCTGCATGGGTACAACTACGCGGAGACGCCTTTGTGGGCAGGTATCTATATGTTGCCGCTGCTGATCGGCTTCATTCTGATGGGGCCGTTAAGTGGCTGGTTGTCTGACCGTTTTGGAGCGCGTGGGTTCTCAACTGCCGGGATGCTTATACAGGCGCTGGGATTCCTGGGCTTGACGTTCTTGTCCGCGAACTTTCCCTATGTCTGGTTTGCCCTGCTGCTCTTCTTCCTCGGGATTGGTCAGGGAATGTTCGCGGCTCCAAACACCGCTGCTATTATGAACAGTGTCCCGCCTTCGCAGCGTGGTGTTGCTTCTGGCATGCGTGCAACGTTCCAGAATTCGGCCACGGTCTTCAGTATCGGGATCTTCTTCAGTATCATTTCGGCTGGCCTGGCAGCAGCGTTGCCGGGTGCGCTGATCGGCGGACTCACTCAAGCTGGCATTCATGCTGCGGTAGCGAATCAGATCGCACATTTGCCACCGACAGCGGCCCTCTTTGCGGCCTTCCTGGGCTATAACCCGATGGGGACACTGATCCCTGGCCCGGTGCTGCACGGCTTGTCCGCTGCTAACCAGGCACATCTGTTGGGCAATGTCTTCTTCCCAACGCTCATCTCGTCGCCGTTTCTGGTTGGTATCCGGGCAGTCTTCTATCTGTCCATCGCGCTTTGTGTGATCGCGGCAGTGGCGTCGCTGCTGCGAGGAAAGCGCTATGTCCGTGGGTAGCAAGCGATACAGGGAGAGGCAAATGCTGCTGATGCTGCGGAGAATCGTGGCCAGATTGCTGTTTCCTCGCAAACAAAGCGCTAACCGTTCAAGGTTTCACTCTGTTTTCCAGAAAGCTTCTGGTAGGATCGACTCGAGCCATGTTATGCATCCACCACACGAATCTGCACAAAGGTGCCTTTGATGATCGTGTCGCAGGTCTCTGCATCCGTCACCTGCGCCGTGATCACCGCTGTCCAAATTTGACCTGCTCGTGTTCCACAGAGATCAAAAGCGATAGCGGTCGATCGTGCAGAACGATTCTGAATCCTTCCATGTTGAGCGTGCCAACGCACGAAGAGTGGCTCCCGCATGTCTTGCGTCTCAACAGTGTAACGCCCTGTGATTGGCCCACGAGCGACTTCCTGCTCGGTCACAATGATGCCGAAATCTCCTTTGATCGAAGCTTCCGGATGCCAGTCATGGTCTTCAAGGACAGCTCTGGAAGCGATCCCGACCTCCGGGAAAGATAGCTGGATCTCTTGTAATGATGGTGCGCGTCTTGCAGCAAGCGTCCTGTTCATTTCTGTATGCATCCTCTCTGGCTGCGACTTCCAGCGCCGGTAGAGCAGGGTACCGCAGAATCTTCGCCGCACCACTGCCATGGAAGGCGAGACTGCGTATCAAATCGTCTCTACTGCGCCGCTCTACGTTTCTGTCTCTTTTCTCCTACGAAGGCTGCTTCCTACAAGGCCCTAAAATTACGAAGTGCTCAAGCAGAACAGTGGCCGAAGCAAAGGGATCAGCGTGCCGGTGGACGGAAGTCTTCCGGTTGACCGGGGTACTGTGACACTCCGATGGCGGGCCCAAGCTCGCTCGTTTTCGTACCAAGCCCCTTGGCTTTCTGCTGCAATGTGAAGCAAATGATGTCAACAGCGCTCTCCAGGTCCAGCAGGGACGTATTCAAGACGAGGTCGTACAGATGCGCCTCGTCTGGGTGGTGATGGTACTCCCGCTCCAGATAGCTTGCTCGCTCATGATCTTTCGTGTGGATGCGAGACGTGGCGGTGTGATGATCGACTCCTTCGCGTTGCATCACATAGGCCACGCGTTTTTCAAACGGGGCAATGACGCGGACGTGCAAGACATAGTGCAGGTCAGCCAGGATCACCTGCGATGCTCGTCCGACGATCACCACATGGCCTCGTGCAGCAGCGGCCCTGACAATCTTATCCTCTGTCCTCCAATAATCCTCAGCCGAAAGAAATGCTTCTGGTGGAGCATTTACCATGTAAGCTGGATAGAGGTTTTGCATGAAGTTGAGGAGCTGTGAGACGATTCCTCCGGTAGACTCATCATGCGCCTCGGCCTCCTCTTGACTCGTGCCCATCTCGAGGGCGGTGCGTTCCACAATGGCGTGGTCGATCAAGACCCACCCCAGGCGCCTGGCGAGACGGGAGGCAATCTCCCCCCCACCGCTGCCATATTCGCGTGAGATCGTGATGGCACGCATGCGATTGCTGAGATCGCGCTCATCGTTCATGATCTGTTCCTCCAGTCTGGATAGAACCCTCGCTCGAGTGGAGGTCTGGTGACCCACTCATGTCTCTTACTCGCAAACTACTAAGGTGGCTTACTACAAGGACAAAAAAACTTATCACTTCTCCGACGATTCCCTCTTCTCATTGCTCTCGTATATGCTATGGTGCCTTACTACCTATTCATATTATAAGCTGCCATACTATCTTTGTCAAGAGCATTGCATTCCTCTGAGAGTTTTTGCAACACAGCCACCCTTACCGGATTTATGCTGCTGCGAACGTTTGTGGTTCTGGCAATGTCTCGTGATGCTTGTGCGCTGAAGCAATAAGCGCCTCGAGCGCTTCTAGTCCGTGCTCCAATGCCTCAGCGTACGTCTCACCATGGGTGACCGGTCCGAGTACGCGCTCGGCTCGCTCCCAGTCAGGGAGCCGCACGAGGTAAGCTTGATCTTCATCGGACCACTGGATCAACATTGAGTAATGGAGTTCACTCATGGCTTGTGTCTCCCTTGCTGTTCTTGTGCTTCTTGAAGCTTCCGCATCGCTTCTCGTATCTCACGCTCCTGATAAGGCTTGGCGTCGGCACTATCCTTGCCCACAAGGTTCACGCTTATGCCTGGGACCGGTCCTGCTATCTTTGAGAAGTGATTTCCAATAACTATGTTATCAGAACGCGCTGTTGATCTGGATGCGTTACAATATTCCCCACTATTGTTAACATAAATCAGCAACCTCTATAACCTCTTATTCCGACCTTCAACGCTACTGCGTAGCTACGACTTCGTCGTCAGTCGGTCGGCAAGGTAGTACCTGAACGATATCTTGGTAGCTAATAAAGTGTCCATCTTGTTTGCTATGTTCCTGGTCAATAATCCACAGTATAACGTAACCAGCATCCTTGACGATAGCTTCCACTTCTCTACATTGTTGCATATTGTAGTAGATAAGCCTTGTACCAACTGGTAACGGTCTCTGATCTTGTGTTGCCATCTGCTCGTGCTCCTTTATGCTTGCATCTCTGCGTTTTGATGCTGATATGCTCTATCACATACGTTATAGCCTATCTGAGTGAGCACGTCAAGGCTTTAACCTGTTAGAATACCAGGAAACGATAGGGCTATGAGAGGCTTATGATTAGGATACGATTAAAAGAGGTGTTGCAAGAGAAGAATATAAGCATGAGCAAGCTATCAAGAATGTCGGACCTATCGTTTAGTACCGTCTCACGCATTATTAATGATAAATCCTATTCCCCTACCATTAACACATTAGAGCGTATAGCTAAGGCTCTAAATGTTCCTCTATCTGAGTTATATGAAGAAACACCAGACTCAGACTAACTTCCCCCAATAAGTCCTAAATTCAGAGAAGCTACGGTTCTGCCCCGCCCTCAGCTCCTGTCAGGCTAGGCGAGGGCTCGCCAGATGATGGCATGGGCCTGGCTATCATGTCACGCAGGTTCACCCGCGTGTAGATGCCGCCGACCACTGCGAGTAGCCCCATACCGGTGAAGATCGTATCCACCGGGCCGAACGAAATGCCCAGCACGTTCGCGTGGAAGCCGCGCAAGACCGTGCTCACCAGGGACCCCGCCAGGGCAACCGAGAGCAGCGCCGCCAGCCGGCCCACTGGATTGATGACCGCTGTGACCCGGCCCACGAATTCGCGCGAGGTGCTATCGAGGGCGAGTGGTCCAGCCGTGACGAGAACCGCTGTGGTGGAGACACCGAAGAGGAATGCCGCGGCCAGGGCGGGATAGAGGCTGGTCAGGTGCGACATGATGATCACGAAGAGTCCGGAAGTGACCAGGGCGACCCACAGCAGCCGCGCCAGGCCGATCCGCTGACCGACGACCGCCACCAGCACTGCACCCACCACAGCGCCGACGCCGAAATCTGCTCCCAGCAGCCCGTAGTCTCTGGCGGGGGCGTGTAGATTCTGGGTAATGAAGAAATAGCCCAGGGATTGCAACGCACCGAAGCCCAGCCAGGTCAGCACCTCGGCGACCAGGATGGTGCGCAGCACCACGTGGCCGGCGACATAGCCCACTCCATCCAGGAACTCGCGCGAGAAGTGGCCGGTCTCGCCAGGCGCCAGGCTGTGGGCCGAGGGCGGCGCCTGGATGGCGAGAGTCGCCAGGAACACGACCACGAATGAGAGCGCGTTGAGCACGAGTGCCCACACCACGCCCAGGCCGAAGACGAGCACGGCGGCCACCGGTGGCCCAATGATGACCGCGAGGCCCTGGATGGCCTGGAACGTCTCGAGCGCCTGGTCCTGCCGCGCCTGCGGGACAATGTCCTTAATAAGGGCGAGCTGGGCCGGGATGAAGAACTGGGCGAAGATGGCGAGCAAGGCCACGTCGGCGTAGACGACACCGAGTCGCCAGGAGAGTGGGAGCTGCACGTGGCCGATCAAGGGCAGCGAGAAGTCCGCGGCGGGCAGTACCAGCAGCACCGCGAAGATAGCCTGCAGGGCCGCCATGGCGATCATGGTCTGCCGCTTATCCCACCGGTCTACGAACACGCCCGCCAGGGGGCCCGCCACGATTTGTGGGATGGCGGCCGCCAGGACGACGCCACTGACGGCCAGCGGTGCCCAGGATTGGCCCGCGACCAGGTAGGAGGCCACCCAGAGTACGAGGGCGGTATCCCAGGCATAGTCTCCTACGCTGGAGATGGCCTGCCCCCACCAGAGCCAGGCGAAGTTCGGATTGATGAAGGCCGCACTGGCAAGATGTTCCAGCCGCTGGCCCAGGGATACAGCGGGCGGCGTGGCCTGAAGCGGTGAGGTTGGGGCAGGACACCGCATGGGCGCGCCAACTGGACGGAACGGAAGACGCCCGTTTGGCCGTTCGGCCTCGGGGAGAACGCCGCTGGCTGGCTGACCGGGGCGCCCTCTCTGCTCTTTGGGTGAGGTCTCCATGTAATCGAATCTCCTTTGAGATAGAGCGTTCCTCGCGCAAGGTTGCGAAAATCGGCATTTATCGCAAACCTTGCTGACAATGTTGAGCCGCGTTTACCTTACCCGGATGAATCGCGGTTGAGGTTCATAGCTCTCTGTCCCCTCATTTTGCTTCTGTTAAGGAGGCAAAGACGCGCTCGGGTGTCATCGGGATCTGCGTCATCCGCACGCCGACCGCGTCCCTGATGGCATTGGCGATGGCCGCGGCCACCGGCACCACGGGCGGTTCGCCCACGCCTTTGGCGCCAAACGGGCCAAGCGCAGACGGCACCTCTACCAGGAGCGGTGTGATGGCAGGCGCGTCCTGGCTGTGCGGTAGCGCATAGTCCATCAGCGACGAAGTGAGCAATTGTCCGTCTTCGTCGTATACCATTCCCTCCAATAGCGCCCAGCCGATGCCCTGGACCACTCCTCCGTGGATCTGCCCCTCCACCTCCGCCGGGTTAATGGCGCGCCCAACGTCCTGGGCCGCCACGTAGTCGAGCACGCGCACCTCGCCCGTCTCAGAATCAACGGCGACCTTCGCCAGGTGCGCGGCGAACGCCGGCGAGGAGACGCGATTGGCCGAGCGACCACGACCGAAGACCGGCTCGTAGGGAGCGCCGAAGCGCATCGAATCCGCTGCGATCTGCTGCAACGTGATATACTTTTCTGGCACTCCCTTGACCATCACCTTTCCATCCCGCATCTCCATGTCTCCGGCGGATGCCTCCAGCATCTCAGCCGCGATGGTGAAGATCTGGGTGCGCGCGTCACGTGCCGCCGCCAGCACCGCTGATCCCACCGTGTAGATCGTCTTGCTGCCGGCAGAGAGGCCGCTGTAGGGCATAGAGTCGGTACTATCGTGTGTCATATTCACGGCTTCGGTCGGCAGGCTCAACTCTTCTGCAGCGATCAGGGCCAGCGAAGCATCTGAACCGGAAACATCGACGCTGCCTACCACCACGGTAAACGTGCCGTCTTGCTCCAGCCGGCAGAGGGCTGCGGCAGGCTCCGTTCCACCTTGCCAGCCCCCAACGGCGAGGCCGATCCCGATCTTCCAGCCCTTCAGTGCCTCCGGCGCTTGCTGCCTGGCCTGCTCGCGCTGTGCCCACAATGGGTGCTGCTGGATCCGCTCAAGGCATTCGAGCAGGCCGATGCGCGGCCAGTGGCCACGCATGAGATTCGGGTCGCCCTCTTTGAGAGCATTGATGCGACGGAACTGCAGCGGGTCCATCTCCAACTGCTGGCAGAGTTCCTGCACAGTCGATTCCAGGGCGAAATAGGCCTGCGGACCTGACGGGGCGCGATAGGCACCAGTACCAGGCTTGTTGGTCTGCACCACGTCGCTGCGGATATCCAGGTTGGGACAGCGATAGACCCCGCCGAAATGGAAGCCGCTGAAGCCGGTCAGAGGATTGGGGTAGGCGCCTACATCAAGAATCATCCTGGCCTGGATAGCGGTGAGCGTCCCGTCCCTCTTCGCGCCGAGTTTGATGGTGATCACCGTTTGTGGCGCCGGGTTCCCGGCCAGCAGGTCTTCCTGGCGTGTGTAGACCAATCGTACCGGCTTGCGCAGGCGATGCGCTACTGCCGCTGCCAGCGGCTCAAGCAGCGTCTCCTTCCCGCCGAATCCCCCACCAATCGGCACAGGCTCGACGCGCACCTGCCGCTCAGGCATCTTGAGTGCCTGGGCGACTGCCGAGCGCACATTGAACAGGCCCTGCGTGCTGGGCCAGATCACCAGGTGATGGCCGGATGAGCTTGGCGCGACGGTGACCGAATGTGGCTCCATATAGGACTGGTGGACCGGGTGCGTCCGATAGCGGCATTCGACTACCACCTCGGCCTCGCGCAGACCAGCCTCGATATCCCCCCTCTTCAGAGGAGGTGTCGGGCTGACATTCGGCGAAAGCCCGTCTCCCTCGACCGGTACGGCTTGAGGAATGCCGGTGTGTCCTTCTCCAGCAGCAGCTTCGAGCGGACGGCGAGAGCGGGCAGGAGGTGAATCTGGCTGCGTGGCGGCTTCGGGATCGATGACAGCAGGCAGCGGATCGTACTCGACCTCCACGGCGTCGGCTCCATCCTGGGCGCTCGCCTCCGTCTCGCCGACCACGATGGCTACAGGGTGTCCGCACCACACTACTTCATCCTGCGCCAATGGAGATTGCGCACGGGAGAGCAGGTTCACCTGGGCCATCTCCAGTGTTTCAGCAGTAAAAGCAGCCACAACACCTGGTATGGACAGGGCGGCCGACGTATCGATGTTCAGAAGACGCGCATGGGCATACGGGCTGGTGACCAGGCGTGCATACAGCAGACCCGGCAGTGCCTGATCTCCCGCGTAACGCGCCCGACCGGTCACTTTATCGGGCCCGTCCTGGCGGGGGAGCGACGTGCCAACCAGAACAGGTTGCGCTTGCCGTTGCGTTGTTTGCATCAAAGGGAAAATCCCTCCTTCTCTCTATTAGAAACTTACCCTGGCGTTTGTTGGTGAGCTCGTTCGATAAAAATTGACGTATTTAACTATTGTGTGTATGAAAGTTATGCCCTGACCCGCGTAAGCAACCTCTGAAATGATTCAACAACTTCTTGTCCGCTCAAGTCAAGTAGTTCTGGGTCGGTCGCAAGGCAATCGCATCTAAATAACCCCATCAAGAGCAATGAGCAGAAGGATGGGTTGAAATCGAGGAATTCGGGAAAGCGAAAGAAGCCTTTTTTAGGGAATGGCTCGATTTGGCCAATGGCATCCCCTCTCATGACACATTTGGCCGGGTCTTTGCCCTCATCG
>Ga0207646_10002397_pt1 | contig 22121 bp, 11 predicted proteins | sample KBSK5502metaG_FD_184343 | JGI IMG/M metagenome (GOLD analysis project Ga0207646, IMG submission 184343) | Corn, switchgrass and miscanthus rhizosphere microbial communities from Kellogg Biological Station, Michigan, USA - KBS K5-50-2 metaG... | ecosystem: Host-associated > Plants > Roots >... | reverse complement strand
CACTGGAACCGTAGTGAAGACTTATCCGATCGGCGACCACGTCGACGCGACGGCGTTTGACGCCGAGACAGGCCTGGTTTTTTCTTCCACCGGTGACGGGCATGTTTATGTATTCCACCAAGACTTCCCTGACCAGTACTTGCTACTGGATACGCTGACAACGTTCCCCGGCTCGAAAACTATGGGACTCGATCCGAAGAGCCATCGCATTTACGTTCCAGCCAACGAGCAGGGAAACCTGAAAGTGCTGGCATTCGACAAATAGACAGTGTTCGAGCGAGTTGTGAAGACCTTCCCAAGCCAAGCTGCTGCAGCCTGATCAATCGGTTTGCGTCGACGTTCTGGAGGACCTCGGCAAATTTACGGTGAAAACCGTTCCTGTGAGATCTGAGCGCGTGAGTTCGAGGCTGCCGTGATGAACCTCCGCAATCCATTTCGCGATGGAAAGGCCGAGGCCGGCGCCGCCGTCTGGCGTGGAGCGCGTGCGGGCCTGGTCAGCGCGAAAGAACCGCTCAAAGATTCGCGATTGCAGTTCGACGGGAATCCCCGGGCCGTCATTGGCGACGGAGATTTCCGCGCGCTCGTCTGTCGAGTCCGTGGCGATTGAAACCGTTCCGCCGGTCGGGGTGTACTTAATGGCGTTGTCGATTAGATTCAGAAGCATACGCCGAATCAGTGATTCGTCAGCCACGATGGAAAGTTCGTGGCCGGAATTCATGGAGAGCGAAATGGATTTTGCGGCTGCCAGGCTTCGGAAGGATTGCACGCACTCGGAAGCGAGTTCGTCAAGATAAAGCTCGCGCGGCGCGACCGGGTATTGTCCCGCATCGGCGCGTGAGAGCGTGAACATATCATCGACGACGCGCGACAGGCGGCGTGCTTCGTGATGAAGGATTCCAAGCGACTCGCGGTACTCCTCTGTAGAGCGACTATCTTTTGCGAGAGCGATTTCCGATTCACCTTGAAGAATTGCGAGCGGGGTGCGCAGTTCGTGAGAGGCATCAGCGATGAACCGGCGCTGGCGTTCAAAGGCCGCGTCGAGACGATCGAGAAGCCGGTTGAAGGTTGCGGCGAGGCGGCCGAGCTCATCTTGCGGATTCTGAATGGGAAGGCGGTCGTGGATCGTGAACTCGCCGATGTGGTCCGCCTCTGAGGTCATGTCCGCGACGGGAGCAAGGCTTTTGCGCGCGAGGAAATAGCCTCCCGCAGAGGCGAGCACGATGGTGAAGGGAATCAGCCAGCCAAGCGCGGTGCGAATATGTCCAAGCAATTCGCTTTCGGGATGAAGGGACGCGAGAATGACCAGGTGGTAGGAATTTCCTGCGGCCGAAAAAGTGCGTGCATGGCACCGGGCGCCGCCATGTTTACCCGGAAAAGTGTGGAATGCTTTTACCGGCGTTGCGAGTGACGCGACACAGGCTTCGAGAATCGCGTCAGAAATCTTTGGATTCAGATCAGCTCGCGTTTGTGGAGCGGCACTGGGCAGATCCGAAGAATCTGCGACCAGGTCGCCGCTGGCTGTCAGCACGGCAAAAGAATGAGCGGGATACTGGTGCTCCAGCATCGATTGCCGGGCGGCCCCGGTGACGCCTTCAGCCGAGGGGGCGTCTTTTAGTTCCGCTTCAAGTGTCGCGAGAAAGGAATCCGAAAGTTCAACGAGACCGGCATCCATGCGAGCAAATACACTTTCTTTGACAATGAAATAAATCACCAGAGAGAGAAGCAGGAGCGAACAGGTGAGGACGGCCGCGTACCAGACCGTGAGGCGGCTGCGGACGGAGTTAAACATCGTGCCGCCTGCCGGTGGATTTCGATTTGTTTCGCAAAGGGCCTGGCGACGATCCTTCCGCTGGACTGATATCGCCGCCCGGACCGAGCATATAACCGGCGCCCCGTCTGGTGTGCAGCAAAGGAGTTTCTTTGGGCGCATCAATTTTGCGGCGCAAGCGGTTAACGTAGACTTCGATTAGGTTGGAGAAAGGATCGAAATGTTCATCCCACACATGCTCGGCAATCTCCGCGCGTCCAACAACGCGTCCGGTATTGCGGACGAGATATTCGAGCAAGGCGTATTCCTTGTGCGTCAGAGAAATACGGCGATCGCCACGAACGGCTACTTGCGCAGCCGTATCAAGCGTCAAATTATCCACGGATAGTTGCGAAGGCTTGAGTTCCGCCGGGCGGCGCAGCAGCGCGCGCATGCGGGCGAGAAGTTCGAGAAATTCGAAAGGCTTGGTCAGGTAATCGTCAGCGCCGTGGTCGAGGCCTGCGATGCGGTCTTCGACGGCATCCCGCGCGGTAAGCATGAGAACGGGAATTTTAAGGCCAGCCTCGCGCAAACGCCGGCAAACTTCAAAGCCACTGAGGCCGGGAAGCATAACGTCAAGAATAATCAGGTCGTAGGAATTGATTTCCGCCTGTTCGAGCGCCTCGATTCCGTTGGCAACAGCATCGACGGCGTAGGCATGTTCTTTCAGCCCCTTAACGACAAAGTGCTGAACGCCGGGATCGTCTTCTGCAATCAGGACTCGCACAATCGCATGATACGCGAAACCGGGTGAACCGCGCGTGAATGTCCATTCCCATAGCGAGCGTTTGAAGCGAGCCTCCCGGTGAGCTACTCCTCGGCCTTGGTGGTTCTGGCTGGTCTCGATTCGCGCGGAGCCTGGAAACGGTAGCCGACCCAGGGTTCCGTCAATATAAGGTTTGGTCTCGCGGGATCGGACTCGATCTTTTTCCGCAGTTGATTAACCATCACTCGCAAATATTCAGGTTCGTCGCCGTAGTCGGGACCCCAAACGGCTTGCAGCAGCCTGCGATGAGTCAGAGGCTTGCCCGCATTCAGCACGAGGTGGCGCAGCAGTTCGAACTCTTTGGGCGTCAAGTGAACTTCATGGCCACGGACGGTGACGAGCCGAGCTTCGAAATTCATCGAGAAGTCTTTCGCCGTAAATGATGTTTCTTTCGCTTGCGGGACTCTCCGTCGCAGCGCTGCGCGAATTCTTGCCAGCAGTTCCTGCATGCCAAACGGTTTGACGACGTAATCGTCGGCGCCCGCATCAAGCGCCAGAACCTTGTCGCGTTCCGCATTGCGAACCGTGAGCATCAATATCGGCACGTCAAGCGAGCGGCGAATTTCGCGGCAGGCTTCGAGTCCGCCCATACCGGGCATGTTGACGTCCAGCAGGATCGCATCGGGTGTGGACGTCCGAATCGACTCCAGCGCTTCTTCGCCGGTGCCCGCTTCATAAATCGTGTAGCCTGCGCTTGACAACGCGGCGCGCAGCACTCGCCGCACTTGTTGAGCATCATCGACGATCAAAATTTTTGCGGAGGTCATCAGCGGTCGACTCCCGCTCGTGCGACCGGCAGAGTGAATGTGAAAACGGAACCGTGGTTTAGCTGACTGGTTACGGTGATCGTGCCACCGTGGGCCTCAACGATGGCTTTAGAAATCGGCAATCCCATTCCCGTCCCTTGAATTACCGAACGCTGATCTTTCCCGCGATAAAACTTGTCGAAAATGAGTCCCTGCTCCATCGTGTCGATTCCGGGTCCCCTATCCGCAACGCTGAACAGCACAAAGTTTCCGTTGCTCTCGGCACTCACAACGATCGGCTTGTCCTTTTCCGAGTACAGATTCGCATTCTCAAGAAGTTGCACCAGCACCTCCTTGCCGCGTGCCAGGTCAGCGCGGACCGGAGGCAGCCCGTCGGGAACCTGAACGCGCACGTCCCTTGTTGCCAGGGAGGACTTACAGTTCGCCAAGGCCGCATCGATCAGTTCGTGCGCGGGAACAGCCCGGAATTCGAGCTCGATTTCGCCTGCTTCCAGTTTGGACATTTCCGAGGCGTCTTCCACCAATTTATTCAGGCGGTCGCACTCCTCGTTCATAATCTCCAACAATTCCTGCTGATGGCTGCCCTGCGGCGGATGAGTGGACAACAAGGAAGTGACAGAGGCTTTTATCGAGGTCAGTGGCGTCCGGAAATTGTGGGTGATGGAGTCCAGCAGGGCAGATTTGAGACGTTCGCTTTGGCGATCGGCTTCGGTGCGGCTCAATTGCTCGACCGCGCGCGTCCGTTCGATCGCAATTCCCAACAAAGTGCCTACAGCCTCCAGGGTCTGGCGCGTGAGAGGCGCGCCAGAGATTCCAAAACTGCCAATGGACTTCATTCCTAACCGCACCGGACCGTAGCAAAATCCTCTCGCGGTATCGACATAAGGTTCTTCGCGTTCGTAGGCGAGCCTCAGTTGTTCTTCTTCCAGTTGCAGCGTGCCATAGCCCGAGCGGTAAAATTTTTGCTTGTCGGCGAGGAACAGGCTGGCAGCGCCGCTTTCAAAGGCGTCCACGATGTGATTGGGAATCGCATTCATCAATTGAATGACGTTGCCTTCACCGAGCAGCTTTTGGCTGAAGGCGTATAAGTGTTCAATTTCCCGGCGGCGGCGATTCGCAATATCAGCTTCGCGGCGGATGCGGCTAGAGAGCTGGCTTCCGGTGACGGATGTGACCAGAAACGCGAAGAGCGCGACCCAATTTTCCGGGTCGGCAACGGTAAGCGTACCCACGGGAGGCAGAAAAAAATAATTGAGGGCAAGAATTGCGGCGATCGACATCAGAACCGACACCGTCATTCCCCAGACGGCGGAAACTGCTAAAATTGCGAGCAGGAAAGACAGCGCGACAGTTGTCTGGTTTACCCGCGGAAGGGCATCACGGAAGAAGACGGTAATTCCGGCGACGATCAGCAGTGCGAGCAGGCTGCGCACAGCACGGAGCCGGGCGGAACGATTCATTCCATAATTCTATCGTACCGGCCGCTCGGCACGGGAGCGAACACGAAGTGACCAAGAAGCCAGAGGATTGGCTCGATGTGGCCTCTCCTTCACAAAAAACACGAGGGAGCTTCAAGCTATTTCTGGGCTATGCGCCGGGCGTCGGCAAAACGTATGCGATGCTCAGCGAAGCCATCCGCCGCCACAGCCGTGACGAAGATGTGGTGATCGGCGTCGTCGAAACGCACGGCCGCAAAGCAATCGAAGAACTGGCTACGCAGCTCGAAGTTGTGCCTCGCAAGAAAATCGAGTACAAGGGCACGCTGTTTGAAGAAATGGACCTGGACGGAATTCTGGCGCGCAAGCCTGCCGTGGTGCTGGTGGACGAGCTCGCTCATACAAATATTCCCGGCAGTAAAAATCGTAAACGCTACGAGGACGTTCAGGCGCTGCTCGCGGCGAACCTCGACGTGATCTCAACGCTCAACATCCAACACATCGAAAGTATCTCTCCCGTTGTTCGCAACATTACAGGCGTTGCCATTCGCGAAACGGTTCCCGATTGGGTGCCCATGACCGCCAGTGAAACAGTGATGGTGGACCTGACGCCGGAAGCCCTGCAGAATCGCATGCGCCGCGGTGATGTCTACATCCCAACAAAAGTTGAGCAGGCTCTGAACAATTTTTTCCGCCGCGGCAACCTTATTGCGCTTCGCGAACTGGCTTTGCGTCAGGTTGCCGAACAGGTGGACCGCAGCCTGGAAAATTACATGACTGCGAAGGACATCCAGAAAAACTGGGGGGTGCGGGAGCGCATCGCTGTGTGCGTGAGCTCGAATCCGTCGGCACAATATCTGATCGCACGCGCGGCGAGGATGGCGCGGCGGCTCGATTCGGAGCTTTATGTAATCCACGTAGACACGGGACGCGACGGTCAGGAACAAGATAAGAAGACCGTGGCTGCGAACCTCCGATTCGCGGAAAACCTCGGCGCAAAAGTGATCGAGCTTAAAGCTGCGAGTGTAGCGGACGCGGTGGCAAAAGTTGTGCGCGAAAAACATATTACGCAAGTTATTTTTGGAAGATCCGTCGAGCACGGATGGAGAAAATATTTGAATCTGTCCGCGGCGCATCGATTTCTACGCGAATCGCCGCAGGTGGATGTGCACATTGTTACGCAGGAAAAAGATTGACCTAGGACGGCCGGGCTGTGCTTCCTCGCACAATCAATTCCGGTTCAACGACAATGTTCTTTGGATAGTCCGCACTCTTTGGCGCGTTAATCCGCCGCACCAAAGTTTCCGCCGCGGTCATTCCCATTTCGCGTAGGGGCTGTCGAATGGTGGTCAATCCCGGGTTCTGGTACGCCGCGCTCTGAATGTCGTCAAAGCCGATGACCGACACATCCTCAGGGATTCTTCGGCCCGCTTCACGGAGTGCGCGAATCGCACCGAGCGCGGAAATATCGTTGAAGGCAAACAGCGCGGTGAAGGGCAGCGCCGTTTGCAATAACTTGCAGGTCATATCGTAACCGGGTTGCGGCGTGGGCGATTCGCTCTGCAGCTGAACCGTCAGGTTGTCGTCCACGGTCAAGCCGAGTTCGTGCGCTGCCGCGCGCACCGCCTTCCAACGTATCTCGGTGTCGGAACTGAAGACTTGGCCTTTGATGAAGGCGATCCTGCGATGGCCGAGACTCGAAAGATGATCGAGGGCCAGGCGCGCAGCGCGGCTGTGATTCAAAGAAATATTTGTGACGCCAGGCAAATGCTTGTGCCCAGAAACCGCGACGATGGGCACGGAAACTCCTGCCTGGTAGAGCGTGTCTACAAGGATGAGACCTTCGACGGCGCGCTGTTGAAGCAGGCGCGGATACTCGTCGATCAGATCGTTGCGGTGGCGGTGGCTGACGACAAAATAAAAATAGCCTTCCTGAAGAAGGTGGTCCTCAATGCCGGAGAGAACAAGTGCTGCGTAGCCTTCACTGATTTCGGGTACGATCACTCCAATCGTAAAGCTGCGCTGCTGACGCAGCATCCGTGCCATGACGTTTGGGCGATAATTCAGTTCGCGAGCTGCCGCACGAACCCGCGCTTGTGTGTGGTGGGGAATTGATTTCGCTGCGGGAGAGCGGTTCATCACGAGTGACACGGTGGCCACGGATAATCCCAGGTGCTCCGCAAGTTCGCGGAGGTTGACCTTTTGTTCCGGAGAATTTTGCGAAGCGGCGGGCCTGGCGGATTTCGAGCGTGACATAGGTTTGATGTTTGCGTAGTCTGTCACAGGCAAAAGCCTGCGGCAAGCTACACCATCACGTCTGTAAGGTAAGCCAATTATCCCTGAATTGTATATACAAAAAACAGCAGATAAATCGATTTACCTATAGCGATTATCGCGATACACTTACTGCAGTTCGGACGGTTGCTGCCTCGTTTGCCGGGCCATGCAACCGCCTTCTAAGCAGCAAATTCTAAATCAGTAAGGGTGCAATCATTTCAGCCATGAAACTTCGCAGGTCTTCAAGCGTTAACGATAACGTTCCTTTCCGGAGCTGCGTCTCGATTTTTTCGTTGGTGTTGTTATGCGGAGTGGGAACTTTGTTTCCGCGCGTGTTGCCGGCGCAATCGAAGGCGCCGCGCGGTAAAACGGTTGCATCATCCAACCCGCTTGAATCGCCAGTCCTCGAAAAAAAAGTGACCGAGCTTCTGCAGAAAATGACGCTCGAGGAAAAAATTGGCCAGCTCGTGCAGTATTCCGCCGGCCAGGCCACGGGTCCGACTTCGGGCCGGACCGAAGACAAAGACATGATCCGCAAGGGTCAGGTAGGCTCGCTGTTCAACGTAACGGGGTCGCGCGAAACCAACGCGCTGCAACATATCGCGGTTGAGAATTCGCGCCTGCACATACCGCTGATTTTTGGACTCGACGTGATTCACGGTTTTCGCACCACGTTCCCGATTCCACTTGGTCTTGCCGCCACCTGGGAGCCAGAGCTTGTGGAGAAAGCGGCGCGCGTTGCGGCGCAGGAATCGTCAGCCGCCGGGGTCCGCTGGGCGTTTTCTCCGATGGTAGACATTGCGCGCGACTCGCGTTGGGGACGTATCTCTGAAGGCGCAGGCGAAGATCCATATCTCGGAGCGGCCATGGCGCGCGCTTTCGTCCGTGGTTATCAGGGCGAGCATCTCGATTCGCCGGACAGCATTGTCGCTTGCCCAAAACACTACGTCGGTTATGGAGCGGCAGAGGCCGGACGCGACTACAATACGACGGAAATTTCAGAACACACTCTGCGTCAATTTTATCTGCCACCCTTTCATGCAGCGGAACAAGCCGGGGCCGGCACGTTCATGAGCGCATTCAATTCGCTGAACGGAATTCCGGCGTCGGCGAATCCATTTACTTTGCAGCAGATTTTGCGGAAGGAATGGGGCTTCAAGGGTTTTGTTGTGAGCGATTGGAATTCCGTCGCAGAAGTGATGGCGCACGGCGTCGCCATTGACGGCGCGACCGCTGCTCGCAAAGCGTTTCTTGCCGGCGTCGATATGGACATGGTCAGCAACCTCTATCACCGCAATATGATGCAACTTGTGCAATCCGGACTGGTGCCACAGGCGGAAATTGACGAGGCGGTTCGCCGCATCCTGCGCGTCAAATACGCGATGGGGCTTTTCGATCATCCCTACACCGATGAAGGCAAAGAATCTGCCGCCATGTTGCGTCCTGAAAACGTCGCTCTCGCGAAGCGTGCGGGCACGCGTTCGCTGGTTCTGCTGCGCAACGAAGCTGTTTCCGGATCGCCGATTTTGCCACTCGCTGCAAAAATTTCTTCGATCGCATTGATTGGACCACTGGCCGACGATGCGGGCAACATGATCGGTTCGTGGGGCGCGCTTGGCCGTGGCGAGGACGCGGTAACGCTGCGCCGCGCTCTATCACAAAGACTTGGTGACTCGAGTGTGCACTACGAAAAGGGCACAAATATTCTGGACGGATCTGACAACGATATTGCCGCTGCTGTCCAGGTCGCGCAGAACTCCGATGTCGTACTGCTCGCGCTTGGCGAGGACGCGCCCACAATGACAGGCGAAGCCGCGTCTCGCGCCTGGATTGGGCTGCCGGGCCGCCAGCAGGAGTTGCTGGAAAAAGTTGTGGCTGCGGGAAAGCCAGTGGTGCTGGTTCTTTTCAGCGGCCGGCCGCTAACGCTTCCGTGGGCCTTCGAGCGCGTTCCCGCAGTGATCGCTGCGTGGTACCCAGGAGTGCAAGCGGGCAACGCATTGACGGATATTTTGTTCGGCGAGGCTGCCCCGACAGGGCATCTGCCGCTCAGCTGGCCGCGTTCGGTGGGCCAGGAGCCGCTTTATTACAACGCATTGAACACTGGACGGCCGGAAGCCGATCCCGCGCACCCGCCGGAGGCGGGCGAAAAGAAATTTCTTTCGCGCTACATCGACGAGCAGAATACGCCGCAGTTTCCGTTTGGATTTGGTCTGTCGTACACGACCTTCAGTTACGGTCCGACACAGGCCAGCGTAAAGCAAATATCTCTTTCAGCACTGGAACGCGCGTTCGCCGAAAAAAGCAAACATACCGTGGTGCTTTCCGCGAGCGCAGAAATTAAAAATACCGGAACACGCGCGGGCGAAACTCTTGCGCAACTCTACCTTCGCCTTGACGGCACAAGCATCGCCATGCCCGTTCGGATGCTCAAGGGATTTCAAAGATTTACTCTTGCTCCCGGCGAGTCGCGGAAGATTAATTTTGATTTGGACGCCGAGACGTTTGCGTTCTGGGGCGCGGAAAACAAGTTTGGCGTGGAACCGGCGCGAGTGACGATTTGGATTGCGCCGAACGGCGCTGAAGGCGAAGGTGCGACGCTAGGAATTGCCGGCACCTCTCGATAAGACAGAAAGCCCATGGGCGCCAAGAGCATTCGCGAGAAACTGTCGGCGAGGGTCACAAAGGAGGGGAAGTCAGGATTTGATTCCTTCACCTTCCATAATGGTGATGTAACGATCGACCGGCAAGTCAGTGAACGTTTCGATGCGTCCACTTGGCAACGGCCAGCGAATCTCTAATTTATCGATACGAGGATTCGAACCGATTCCCAACACCTCTCGCGGATCGTGCGAAGACAAGTAGCTTCCGCCCCCGGTTTTCAGCCGCGATCTCTTTAATGTGCCAGCCGTCCAAGTGAGTTTTGCTCCGATGGCGTCGATGTTGCATTTTTTGCCAATCAATTTGACGCCGAGCCAGTGACTCCCCGCCGCGGCGTTATTTCTTAGCAGAAGCGGCGCGCCATCGTTCACCGCAACAAGTACGTCAACGGCACCATCGTTGTTGAAATCCCCGACGGCCATGCCGCGTGCCGCTAAATTCTGTGCGAACGCCGGCCCCGCTGTGTCGCTCACATTTTGCAGTGTCCGTCCGTTATTGTGAAACAGGAGCAGTGGTTCGAGGTAGTTGACATGATTCGAATGCTCCTCAATTTTGTCGTCTGGATGACCATTGGCGATGAACAGATCCACGTTCCCGTCGTTGTCGTAGTCAAAATACTTCACTCCCCAGCCGCTCATCAGAAGTGTGGTTCGGCCGAGGCCCGTAGGCCCGGCCATGTCCTCAAATGTCAAGTCATGGTTGCTGTGGTAGATCGAATACATTTCCTGGTCCACGTTTGCGACGAACAGATCTTGCCAGCCATCTTGATCGAAATCCGCTGAGTCCACTCCCATCCCGCCGCGCTCGCGACCGTCTTGGCTGAAGGCCACGCCGGCTTCGAGGCCGATCTCGGCGAATTTGCCTTTGTTGTTGAGAAAGAGAAAATTCTGAACGGTGTCATTGGCGACAAAGAGATCCATCCATCCGTCATTGTTGATGTCGGTGGCCACGACGCCCCAGGCTTTGCCCATGACCTTCGCGATTCCTGATTCGACGGAAACATCCCTGAAGGTCCCATCGCCGTTGTTGTGAAAAAGCCAACTGCGTGCCGACGGATAACTGCGGGGGCTGCAGTTGTAGCGCTTTCCGGTGCGCTCGTTGCCGCAGAAAACGTGCTTGGATTTATCAAAATCAGCGAACCGGCAGACAAATAAATCGAGTTTGCCATCGTTGTCATAGTCAAACCAAACGGCGCTCGAAGACCAGCCGGGCGCGGCGATGCCGGCTTTTTCGGTGACATCGGTGAAGGTGCCGTCTCCGTTGTTGCGGTAGAGAATACTGCGGCCATATTGGGTGACGTACAGATCGGGAAAACCGTCGCCGTTGTAGTCACCGACAGCGACGCCCATACCGTAGCCGCCAGCGGCGACGCCGGCTTTTTCGGTGACCTCGGTGAAAGTTCCGTCGCGGTTATTCTTATAGAGGGCGTTGCGCAGCGGCGGATCGGGATTGAAGAAATCGCATTTGCCGCTGTTGACGAGATAAATGTCCATCCAGCCGTCGTTGTCGTAGTCGAAGAAGGCGCAGCCTGCGCCAGTGGTTTCCGGAAGATAGTATTCAGGAGAACGCCCGTTTACGTGTCGCCAGGAAATTCCGGTTTTTGCGGGTGGAATTTCTTCGAACAGAGCTGGTTTCGTTTGTTCGGGATCCAGAACTGCCGCGGATGCGGTGCGAAGAAATGGAAATCCGCCAGCAAAAGCCAGCGCGCCGGAAAAACCGATCTGGGCGCTCAGAGCGCGCAAGAAATCTCTGCGTGTGAAAGCGGCTTTGCCTGCATGGCGTTTGCGGAAAAGATGACAGGCGAAGGAAGGGGCCACTAGTGTGGTAGCTCCTTATCGAGGGATTTGACCTGTTGTCCATAGATGGTTGGCCCTGCCGGTTTTTTTGCTGCCTGGGCGTTCAATCGGGCAAACTCCGCGCGAGCTTTGGCGGCATCTTCCTTGCGACCAACGCGGGCGTAGGCTTTCCCCAGCGAAAAATACACGCCAGCCTCGGTGGGAAAAGCCTTTTGCGCGATTTCGAGTTCGGAAATTGCGGCTGCCGCATCGCCGGTATCCAAACGGAGCATGCCCAGAAGATAATGGGCAAAGGGCAGAGCTGGCGCGAGCTTGGCGGCTTCTTCGGCGTATTTTAAGCCGCCCTGCGGATCCACCAGTTCACGGGCCACGGCGATCTCCAGCATGGAGTTGACATGCTTAGGATCGCGCTGCAATTCGAGTTCAAATTCCCGGACGGCCTCGTCGGTCTCATGCGTTTCCAGCAGCACCCTGCCGAAAGCAAAATGCAGGTTTGGATAATCGGGGAATTCTGCTGTCAACTGGGTGTACTTCTGTTTGGCCTGGTCAAAGTCGTTGGCGGTGAGCAGCACTTCGGCTTCTCCTACCCGTTCGACGACGCCGGCGCCTGGCGTGCCGTCCCCGGGCGTTTGCTGGGGTTTCATCAGGAGTGCCGCAAGTCCCATCCCCGTAGTGAGTTCTTTGCTGCTGATATGATCCCTGGCCAATTGCCCAAACGTTTCTCTGGCAGCGCCGTATTTGCCGGCGCGCAACTCCAGCACTCCCATATGGTAAAGCGCCACGATGCGTAACCGCTGATCCTTGATGACACCGATGTTTTCCGCAGCGAGCAGGTTTTTGAGGGCCGCATCGTCTTGATGCAGTTCGAACTGGCACAGGCCGAGCATGGCATGGGCGGTGCCGTTCTTGGCGTCCAGAGCGATTACTTTTTCAAAATCGTGAGCGGCTTTTGCGTAATGGTCGCGATCGTATTCGATCGTGGCGAGAGACCACCATCCGTCGACCCATTTGGGCCGCAGTGCCAGAGCTTTTCTGTACAGAGCGGCGGCTTCGTCGAGACGATTTTCGTTGCTGGCTTTTGCGGCCTGTTCTGAGAGGGATTTGAACTGAGAGGTATTGGGGTGACTGGATTGCGGATTGGGTTGCGCGCGCGGGGCGAGAAGCAATAAAGCCGAAAGCAGAATTCCGACCGCGCGGAACGATTGAGTGGTCTGGATACTTACGGGAAAAATGGCGTGAAACCTCAAAAAAGTATGGTGTTTAAAAAGAGAAGCTGTCAACCGGGACTTGGTTCGTGTCCTCAGCTGACAGCTTCCCGGGGTGGTGAGAAGTCCGGCCGGGGTTGCGGACCGGACCGCTCGGGTGAAAACTCAAGTTAGAAGCTGAAACGCGCCTGGAGCTCGATGGTGCGTGAGCCGAGAGCGTTCTGTGCTTCACCGAAGTGCTGGTCAAGAATATTGTTTTGCGGGTTGTACAAATTCAGCTTGTTGAACAGGTTGTAGAAGTTGGCGCGAAATTCGATCTTCGCGTTTTCGCCAATGATCTTGAAGGTTGGAAGACCGAACGACTTGCTGAGCGTCGCGTCCACGTCGAAATAACCCGGACCCGTGAAGATGCCGCGGTGAATTCCGGGGATGGTTGGCAGTGGGCCAAAACCCTGTTGACCAGAGGGACATTTAATCGGGTCAGGATTCGGGAAAAGGCAATCGAACAAGACGCCTCCGGAAACATCCGGCGGCGTGAAGAAGGCCGAGCCTCCGCCGGCGACCTTGGCATTGCTGCGAAAATCAGGCTTGAACCCTCCGAGATAGGCGGCAGGCAAAATTTGGCCATTCCCGGCATCGCTTGAAGAGCCTCCAGCGCCCTTACCGAAATTGAAAACCGGGTCGAAACCTCCGCTAAGGTCACCCAAGTTGTAAACCGGAGTCCATGCGAAGCCGGTATGGGCATTCAAAATCCCGGAGACGCTCCAGCCGCCGACGAGTTTTTCCGCCCAGTTATTGGCACCGCGGAAGATGCGGGGAGACCAGATCCCGTAGAGTTTAAATGCGTGACGGGTGTCATAGTCGGAGGTTGCGAAGCCAGTGGGAAGGAAGAATTGATAGAAGCCACCCGCGTAAGCGTTGGATCCGGAATCGAGGCCATGGCTCCAGCGGTACTGCGAGTCAAGCATGAACGAATTGCCGAATTCGTGCTTGAGTTCAAGCAGGAGCGCGTTGAAGTGAGCGGAACCATCATTGGCGTAGTACGTGACGCCGTGCACCGCGGGATTGAACGGGAAGCCCTGTGCGGCATCAGGGTTATAGAGGTTGTAGTGCTCGGTCAGATGGCGGGTGCTGCTGCCCTGATAGCCGATGGAGGCAACCCAGCGATGACCCAATTCGTACTCGGCACCGAGAGTGTAGTGATAGGTGTAAGTAGTCGGTTCATCCGCCGGAAAAGCAGTTAAGGATATGGGAGCGCTGCCCGGAACAGGAAGATTGTTTGCGTCAAATTGAACGGTGGCGTTCGGATTTGCAGCGTACCCGTTCGGGTCGGTTACGTCTGCGGGAAAGCTGTTGGCGTACACGAGCAGACAGCCGGGACCTGCTGGGCCAGCGGGACAGGGCAAGTTCGGCTGGTTATCCACGAACGGCGGATTGAAGCGGCCATCGAGAGAGTTCGATTGGACCAGCCCATTGAATGCCACGCCGATGCCACCACGCCATACCAGGCGGTTGCCGAATTCGTGACCGGCGAAAGACTTCGGGCTCCATGCAAAGCCAAACTGTGGTCCAAAGTTGTTGGTGCTGGCGTTGTAGAGGCTGCCGCCAGTGCGAACTCTGATGTCGGTGAAGGTATTGGCGCCTGATCCGAGGACCACGGTGGCCAGTTTCCCGTTCTTCGCTGAAATCGGACCGAAGTACTCCCAGCGTATACCAGCGGTGACGGTCAGGTTGGACTTGACCTTATAGTTGTCCTGGAAGAAGACGCCGATGATGTTGGAGCGCAGGTCCTTGCGAAGGGCGGAAGGCACGCCGGTTTGCGGGTCAGATTGCGCACTTTCCGCGACGGGAGCGTCGTTCAGGAAATCCCAGATGTTGTTGAAGGTGTAGCCGGGACGATCGGCCCAGAACGGCGCGTCAACGGAAAGGAGCCGCGTAAATTCGCCTCCCATTTTCAGCGTGTGTGCCCCGTAAACTTTTGTAAGCACGTCCTTCGCAGCGTAAGTCCACTGATCGAATCCGTTGAAGGGTCCGACTCCATAGCCCCTAACAGCGGTCGCGTCGTGGAGGGAACCTATGAGGTTGAAACTGACTTCTGGAAGGCCGAACGGTGCGTTTGGGTTGCTCGAGAGATCCTTTTGCTGCCAGCCCGCGCCATTGACGCGCGCCTCATTGAGCAACGTTGGGCTGAACGTGTGGTCCCAGATGGCTGTTAGCGCCCGGTTGGTGACAGGGGAGGTGAACAGGTTCATCAGGCGGTCGCCGCCGTTAGTACCATTATTGAGAAAAGTGCTGGAGGTCGGCACCCAGTAGATGCTGAAAGCGAGCAGGTCTTTCTTGGTGAGATTGAAGTCGACGCGGCCGTTGTACTGCCGGTGCGTGCTGTTATTGGGCTGCACGGTGCTGAAAAACGCGATGTCAGGGACTCCATCGAGGTTGTTGGTGCCGCCGGAACCATCGCCGCCAGTACCATAATTGACCTGTCCACAATTGACGCCAACTTTGAAGTAACAACCGTTATAGGCGGGGTCGAGATGCCCGACTCCGCTGGTGAGAGGAGAGCCAATGTCCAGCCCCTGCCCTGGGATTTGCGCACAGTTTACTGTCAAACTAGAGTTAGCCGCCTTTGCCGCTGCATCGATCAGGCCGGCATCAGCGCAGGTCTTTTCAACGAAGGTGCCGCCGTTCGGCGCGACTCCTTTGAAGTTAAGAAATTGAGATGCATTGGGCGCAGCGGAAAGTGCACGGAATTGAGGCGTTTCATAGAAGTTGCCGCCAGTTCCCTGCCGGGCGTTGTTGCTGATGGTCTCGTAGGAAAAAAAGAGGAAGAGATGATTCTTGATAACCGGACCACCAGCGCTGCCGCCCCAGTCGTTGAAACGATTCGCGTCCCGGACGTTAGAGCCGTTGTAGCCATTGTATTTCGTGAAAGCGTCCAAGCCAGGGCGATGGGCCTTGAAGTAAAAGCTGCCATGATATTGGTTCGTCCCGTTCTGTGAAATGACCTGGACTTGCGCGCCGCGATAACGGCCGTTTTCGGCATCGTAGTTGTCGGTAATGATTTTTACTTCCTTGATGGAATCTTCGTTTGGAGTAATGACAGAAGTGCCACCCCAGGTGACGCTGGTGGTGCCGACGCCGTCGATCTGATAATTGTTTTCGCCGGTGCGGGCGCCGTTGGCAGTAATCTGCCCGCCGTTTTCAATCTTAAAAACGCCATCCGTTCCGCCCGTACCGCCAATTGTGGTTGAGGGCAAATTTTGCGTTCCTCCCCCTGCGCCCTGTGCGCCGTCTCCGAAAGCTCCAGGTGCCAGTTGCAGGAGTTGAAATGGATCGCGTCCGAAGGACGGCAAGTTCTGAAACTCGCGCGCATTCACTGTGCCCTGAAGGTTGGACGTTTCGGTGTCGATGAGCGGCGTCTCGTCGCCGTTCACGGTCACGGTCTCCGAGGCCGCTCCAACTTCGAGTTGGACACTTACGCTGTTGGCTTGCTCGGAGATTACACCAACTCCCTTGAGCACTTTTTTCTTGAAGCCCGGCTTTTCCACGGTCAGCGTGAAATGGCTGGGCGGAAGGGAACTAAAGTTATAAATGCCGTTGTCGTCCGTGGTAGCAGTTAACGTCTGGTTGGTTTCTTCGTTCTGTAGCGTTACAGTGGCGCCGCTTATAACTGAACCCTGAGCGTCTGTCACAACCCCTTGAATTGAAGCTCGATACTGTGCTGCCGCCCCAGGCAGCACAACGCCCAAGCATGCGAGGAGCAAAAATCCACGCACTGCCGTTTTCCCCATTTTCATTTTCACACCCCTTAAGAAGTCGTCGGCGAGGACCCCTGCCTTGCCAACGCCTAGCTAAATCGGTTAAGTACTACTGTTCTGGAATATAGTTATGTAAAATCCGCTTGTCAACGATTGTTAATTTCGATGCTTGGCTGGTGCAAACCGGCGGTTTGTACGGTGGCGGTCACCGTTTCAACGTGCCTGCGCGCGGAGTCTTCGGGGAACGATTCTGATCTCATGGACTTAGTAGAACTGATGACGGGGGAAACGGAATGATTCCGGGCTTGTGCTGCCGATTTGCTCTCAACTCGCTGCGCTACATTATCGTTGTAGTTTTTGCCGGCACTTGTCTGCTGACCGCATCTCGTTCGAGCGCTCAGACCTCTTATTATCGCCACATTTTTTTCGACAATGGGCCGCAGACTCCTGCCTACTTCTACACTTCCGGGAAGGCGGTAGCGCCCAGCGCGGTCGAGTTGCAGAACGGCAAGCTACCGCTCGATTCCAAGGTTTTTCTGACGCCGCCCAACTCCATCCGCCTGTCGTGGCAGTCCAGCGCTGGCGGCTCGTGGGGCGCCGCAGTCCAGGTGCTTGAATTCCGCGATCGCGAAATTCTTTTTGACGGCGACATACTGTCCTTTTGGCTTTTCTCCCCAGAAGCGATCGCTGCTTCGGCTCTCCCTGAACTGAGGCTTCATGACACTCGCCGCGGGTTTTCGGCGGCGATTCGTATAGGAGAATTTTCTGGCAATATCCCGGCGAAGAAGTGGATCCGGGTGGCCATTCCTTTTCGCCGCATCGTGGCAGCTTCGGTAACTTCGTTCGATCCGCGGCGGCTGGCCTTGCTGGCTTTCGAGCAGTCGGTGGCCGATCTAACGCCACATACATTGTTCGTTGACGAAATTCGTATCGAGGGGGCTCCTGCTCGGTCGTCTGCGAATGAGGCGATGCGTGCTGCGCCCAAGAATCTCCGGGCGCGCGCATATGAACGTCACGTTGATCTCAGTTGGGATAGTTCTCCTTCGGGCTCGAGTGAAGAAACAGCACTCGGCCGCTACATTATTTATCGTTCATTCGACGGATCGCATTTCGAGCCAATCGGGATGCAAACTCCTGGTGTCAACCGGTATACGGACTTTCTCGGGAAAGTTGGCGAGACTGCGCATTACAAGGTTGTGGCGTCGGACGCCGATTACCGCGAGTCGCCTGCGTCTGCCGTAGTTTCCGCGACGACCCACGCGATGAGCGATGATGAGCTGCTGACGATGCTTCAGGAAGGGTGTTTCCGCTACTACTGGGAGGGCGCGCATCCCGATTCCGGCATGATCCGCGAAAATCTTCCGGGGAACGATCGTATCGTCGCTACTGGCGCATCTGGGTTCGGCATTATGGCGCTGGTTGTGGGAGTCGAGCGCGGGTTCATCACGCGAGAACAGGGCGTCGAGCGGCTAAACAGGATCACGACGTTCCTCGACAGGGCTCCGCGTTACCACGGGGCGTGGTCGCATTTTATGGACGGCAAAACCGGTCAATCGCTTCCGGTTTTTGATGTGATTGACAGCGGCGGGGACCTCGTGGAGTCCGCGTTCCTGATTCAAGGTCTTCTTGCCGCGCGGCAATACTTCAATCGCCCGACGCCACAGGAAACCGCACTCGCCAAGCGCATCACGCATCTTTGGGAAACCGTGGAATGGGATTGGTACCGGGAATCGCCGGACAGCGACGCCCTTTATTGGCATTGGACGCCGGAGTGGACCTGGTTCATCCATCATCGCCTGACCGGATTCAATGAAACGATGATCGTCTATCTGCTGGCGATCGCGTCGCCGACGCATCCTGTTGCGCCGGAGCTTTACTACACGGGTTGGGCAGGCCAGTCTGAAGCCGCGACTCTCTACCGCAAAGGGTGGTCCGGTTCGTCGGAAGGCGGGCAGTACGCCAACGGTTCAAAGTATTTTGGAATCAAGCTTGACGTTGGCGTTGGTAGTGGCGGCCCGCTCTTTTTTGCGCACTATTCGTATATGGGATTTGATCCGCATGCGCTTACGGACCTCTATACGAATTATTTTGAAAACAATCGCAACCTCGCCAGGATTAACCGCGCCTACGCGACGGAGAATCCTGAAAAGCGCAAGACATTTGGCGTGGACGCGTGGGGCCTGACGGCCGCCGACGGTTCAAAGGGCTACAATCCGGCCGCGCCCGACGCCGAGCATGACAAAGGCACGCTCGCTCCGACCGGTGCACTCGCTTCATTTCCGTACACGCCCGAAGCGTCAATGGCCGCATTCAAGCATTTTTATCGCGACTTGGGCGATCGGCTCTGGGGAATTTACGGTCCGATTGACGCGTACAGTCTGGACGAAGATTGGTGGTCGCCCATCTACATGGGCCTGAACCAGGCTCCGATTACGGTGATGGTGGAAAACTACCGGTCGGGATTGGTCTGGAAGCTTTTCCACGCCAATCCAGAAATTCAATCCATGCTGAAAAAACTTGACGCCACAACGGCGGAACTGCGCGCGCACCAAAAGCAAACTTCAAAATAACCAAATCTCGTCAAATCAACATAAAAATCAAGATCGTCGCCTGCTGACAGCGAACCATTGCAATCAACGTTGTAAACGACTCGACTGGCGCGGTATGAATTGCGCACGGATGCACAACGCCACGTTTCTTTTTACGGTCACGAGACTGCATCCCGCGTCATGAAAACCGGATGAAACAATATAGTGTCTATACGTATTAAGTCGGTTTGACTTAACGATTACAAAGGAATTAAATCGTAACACTCATTTGTCCGCTTTCCACGCACGCGGCCTGTGGGGTTGTTTCTTTCATTCCTGGGGATCATCATGCGGCAGAATGTTCTGTTTTCTGTTCTGGTCTTCACAGCTCTAAATCTGTTGGTGCCTTCCGCAAGCCCCGCCCAGGCAGGCAATGGCGAACTCACTGGCGAGGTTCGTGATTCGAGCCAGAAAGTCGTTGCTGGCGCTCGAGTTGTATTGACCGAACAAAGCACCAACCTCCCCTACGAATCCACCACGAATGACGCGGGGGTTTATGAGTACTCCAGTTTGAAACCGGGACGCTATTCGCTATCGGTCGAGAAAAACGGCTTCGCGCGCTATGAGCGTCAAAATCTCACGGTTCGAACGGGTGAAAGACTTCGTGTGGATGTCGGGCTCGCCGTAGGGAGCCTCACGACCAGCGTCGTCGTGCGAGAAGACGCATCGCTGTTGCGCACAGAGTCCGCAACTCTCGGTCAGGTTATCGACTCGAGAGCGATCCCCACGCTGCCACTAAACGGCCGCACCTTCATCAATCTGATTGGACTGGCTCCCGGGATCGCATTGCCTCCCGGGTCTGCACTGCCGAGACTGAGCGGGAGCCGCCCACGCACGAACGAATACCTTTACGACGGCATAGGCGTTTTGCAACCGGAGCCCGGGCAGGTGGCCTTCTTTCCAATCATCGATGCCATTCGCGAGTTCAACGTGCAAACCAATGATTCGTCGTCGGCCTTCGGCAGGTTTAATGGAGGTGTCATCAATCTGACGACGAAGTCCGGCAGCAATGATTTCCACGGTACCGTATTTGCGTTTCTGCGGAACGAGGCCTTGAATGCCCGCAACCTCTTTGCTCCCGCAACGGCCGCAAATCCCAACAAACCGGAGTTCCGCAGAAATCAGTTTGGATTTGTGCTCGGCGGCCCGATCATTCACGACAAAACATTCTTCTTCATCGACTATCAGGGCACGCGGCAACAGATCGGTCGCGTCGTTACTTCCACAATTCCCACGACCGCTGAACGATCGGGGGACTTCTCGGCGCTCCTGGGTGTGCCTCTGTACCGTACACCATCCGGCACAGTGACCACGTCGCCGAGCCGGAATACGCCGATCACCACGGCGGACACTTCTGGGAACACAATCCAAGTGCGCCAAGGGATGATCTTTCGTCCTGCGGACCACCATGCCTATGCGGGAAATCTGATTCCCGCTGATACGTTCGATCCTGCCGCTGCATCGCTGCTTGACCGTTATCCGCAACCAACTTCCTCGGGACTTGCGAACAATTTCAAAAGGCTTGGCAATGAGCCCGACAATCAAGACCAGTTTGACATGCGCATCGACCATCGCTTCACGGAACGGGACCAATTCTTTGTGCGCTACTCGTATTTCAAAGATTTTACGCAACCGGTAACTCCCCTGCCCGATGGAAGTGGCGCGATCGGGGGGGGAGCCGCGCTAGGGCCTCAGGACACTCTGGCGCAGTCGCTTGCCGGTAACTACGTCCATCTGTTTTCTCTTCGCTTGGCTAACGAGTTCCGTTTCGGCTACACGCGGAGGTCGGTGGACCGCGCGGCACTGCTCCTTTCAGCCCCAGCTTCCGATCGCCTAGGCATCCCGGGAATTCCCGCTAGTGGTACGTTTGAAAATGAACTGCCTACTTTTACGATCAGCGGATTCCAGCAATTGGGCCCGCCTGCCAATACCGCATCTTCCTTCCGAACCGACGTTACGGAATTTGCCGACACGGCTTCCTTCATCAAAGGACGTCATTCGCTAAAGTTTGGAATCGATAACCGGATCTCGCGCTTGGACGTGGTTCAACCTCCGTCCCCTACAGGTTCGTTCACGTTTAACACGCTTTTCACCAACTTGAACAACGTCGCGGGCACGGGCTCATCGCTGGCGAGTTTTTTGCTTGGACAGGTGCAGCAATTTTCAATCGATGTCCAGCAGCGAGTCCTGCAACCCCGTGCTTGGTTTCAGGAATGGTTTGTCCAGGACGACTGGAAGGTGACTTCCCGTCTCAACTTGAATCTCGGGGTTCGTTACACGCTGAACTTCCCTTCAACCGAAGCTCACGACCAGGGAGCGGTTTTTAATCTAGAGACTGAGCAGTTGCAGTACCTTGGAAAAGATGGATTTCCGCGTTCTTCGAGAACGCTGCACTGGAAAGACCTCGGCCCGCGTCTGGGGCTGTCCTATCTCATCACGAAAAAAACTGTCGTGCGAACAGGATATGGACTGACGTTCTTCGATCAAGCGGGCATCACGACGCCGTTCACGAATCCGCAATTCCCATTTGTACAGACGGTCACGCAAGCAACGCTCGACAACGTTACTCCGGCGTTCGTCCTATCCAATGGTCCGACCGTTCAGCCCGTCGATCTAACCCCGGACGCCGGGCTGGGACAAGGCGTATTCACTGTCGACCACGATTTGGGGTCCGGCTACGTCCAGCAGTGGAACTTTGCCGTGCAACGGGAGATCACGCCGAATCTGACTTTCGAGATTGCGTACGTAGGTTCCAAAGCTACACACCTGGGAGATCCGGATGCGAACATCAACCAGCTCACACCCGAACAACTGGCGACAGGAGCATCCTTGCTGAGCAAAGTCCCGAACCCTTACTTCGGCCAGATACCAGCGTCCTCGTCGATCGGCCAAGCCACAACTACGCGGGCGCAACTTTTGAAGCCATTTCCACGATTCACGAACGTGACATTCTTCCGTAACAATATTGGGAATTCGAGCTATAACGCGGTGCAAGCCAGGCTTGAGAAAAGATTCTCACGCGGCCTTTCCTTTTTGGTCAGCTACACGCGTTCCAAGCTGATT
>Ga0207646_10002396_pt1 | contig 22121 bp, 23 predicted proteins | sample KBSK5502metaG_FD_184343 | JGI IMG/M metagenome (GOLD analysis project Ga0207646, IMG submission 184343) | Corn, switchgrass and miscanthus rhizosphere microbial communities from Kellogg Biological Station, Michigan, USA - KBS K5-50-2 metaG... | ecosystem: Host-associated > Plants > Roots >... | reverse complement strand
TGTCATCCACGCCTCCACGGACTCGAGCAGATACCCCCGGTTGCGCTCCGTGATGCACACAGGTCGTGGGAAGTGCCCCGCCTGAACCATTCGCCATAGCGTCGTCCGGGACACGCCGATCATTTCGAGAACCTGTCGAGGTCTGAGGAATCGCACAATCCCCTCCTTGTCCGCAGCCGCCGCTGGCGACGTCTAGTGCAAGCTGGTGGCCACCGCGCCGCCACGGTGCTGACACCGCAAGTTGTTGAAGAGCCCTGTGGGTACTCAACTAGGCCTCTCATCGCTGAGACCGAATCCTGACTGTCCTTCAGAACTGAGAGTCGGCGCACGGGACAGCCGCGCTACACTAACTGTTCAAAGGCAGGTCTGATCGCTTGGCCCGAAAGCCCTCCGAGCTCGTGCGCCGCACCCTCCGGCAAGTCCTCGACGCAGAGGTCGAGCGGCGCATGGCCGACGCTTACGTGCGGGAGCCAGACAACCCAGAGCGGGAGGTCATCGACCCCGAGGCCTGGGACCCGAGAAGGGCGGGGCCCAAGCGCCGCCAGCGATGCCGTTGAGACAGCAGGAGCGGTGAATCTGAGGATATGGCGCCTGGAGCCACGTGGCGCCAGCACGCGTCACGTGGACGAAGATGAAGACTCTCGTGCCGCTGCGTGGCTGGCGTACGCGGACCGTCGTGGCGGGGCGTATGCTTGTAGCGACATGAAGTTCACGCGCATCACCGTCCGCCCGGATGTCTGCACGGGAAAGCCGTGCATTCGGGACCTCCGATTTTCCGTGTCACGACTCCTCGGCCTGCTGGCGGCCCGGCAGACTCCCGACGAGATCCTCAGGGCCTATCCCTATCTTGAGGCCGCGGACATCGACGAGGCGCTCAGATACGCCGCCAGCCTCGCGGAAAACGAGACGATCGAGCCCGTCGGTTGAAGTTCCTGGTCGATATGCCCGTCACGCCACAGGCGGTCGCCTATCTGCAGGCGGCGGGTCACGATCGGGCCGCGGGGCTGCTCGAACGAGTCGAAGCCCGGTGATGATGCGGTCCAACTCGGCGCTCCAGCGTTCGAGCGCCGCGCGCATCTCGCCTACCGGGGCGTGGACTTGGTAGGTCCGCACGAGCCTCGGTGGCCGATGGCCGAGGATGGCCTCGATGATGGGGACGTGAGTGCCCATTTCGGCGAGCCGGGTCGCAACGGTCCGCCTGACGTCGTGTAGCCGGAAATCGCGCGGCACGCCATCGACTCTTCGTAGTCGGGTAACGGCCTTGTTCGGAACGTCCATGTGACCGGCGCGCCCGCAGCCCCTGCACACGGCAGTCGGGGCGGGGAAGAGGAACTCCACTGTGCCGGAGGCCTGGCGAATCCGAGGGACCAGGCGCATTGCCCCGGATGAGAGGGGAACGGGATGAGGGTCACCCGCCTTCGTCACCGCCGCCGGGATGGTCCAGAAGGCACGGTCCGCGTCGAAGTCGGCCCACCGGGCGCCGCGCGCCTCCTCGCTCCTCACGGCCGTGTAGAAGAGCAGCGGAACGAAGTCCTGCAGCTCTGTCCCAGGCACTGCCGCAAAGATCGCCTTGATCTCATCGTTCGTGTATACCCGGTCCCGCGGCCTCGCCTCGTTCGGGAAGCTGAAGGCGAAGGTCGGATCAGCCGCGGCCGGAAGGAGATCCTCCCGAATGCTCCAGCGGAACACCGCGCGGACGAGCGCCAGCGTTCGCTTCGCCTGTGTTGGAGCGCCGCGAGCCAAGATACGCTCGAGGAGGCTCCGAATGTCCGCGCGGGTGATGTCCGCCGGGCGCCTCGAGCCGAAGACCGGCAGGACGTCGTGATTGGCGGCCCGCTGGAACTCGATGAGGCTCAGAGGCCGCATCGCCGGTCCATGCTTCTGCACGAACAAGCCGATCAGCTCACCGAAGGTCTGGCCCGCCTGGCGTTCGCTGACCTTTTCGGCCTGCGGGTCCTCGCCGAGACGTGCCCGTGCCCGGATCTGTCTCGCGGCCTCGCGGGCGCCAGCCAGCGTCAGATCGCCGACGCGGCCGATCGTGTAGCGCTTCCACCGACCGCCGGCGAAGTAGCCGACGGAATAGACGCGAGAGCCGTCAGTGCCGACGCGGAGACGAAAGCCCCGCACCAGCTCGTCGGTGTAGTCCGTCCGGCCATTGACCGCCGGCAGGATCCGCACGTTTCGGTCCGTCAACTTCACCTTCCGCGTCGATCTCGCCGTGCCATCCTGCATGTGCGCCGCTTCTCCGGGGACGAGCCGGGGACGAGTCATCCGCGCGACAGTATGGCACAGCGTGCGGCCGTTTGGGACCGGATATCTTCTCTATTTGTACAGTTAATCTAGACTTAGATTGTTTCAGGAAGCGTTACGCAGTTGCACCAGGATGCACTCTATAGAGTCTACGAATCTGTAGGTCGGGCGTTCGAATCGCCCGGGGCGCACCACCTTGCACCCCCATGAAACCCGGATGTGCCTAAAAAGGCTTGACTTCCTCGCTCAGCCCGTCGTTTAGTCTGTTTCAGAAGGTTGCACGTCTGAGCAGGAAGTTTCGGCTGGTTGCAACCCCGGTGCAACCCCAGATCGGACCCTTCGTGGCCGTGTGGGGGTCGAAGATCCGAACATGCCGACTGTGATGCTGACCGCCAAGAGCGTTCTGGCGCTGCCCGCAGGCAAGGGCGGGGCCAGAATCGACTACTGGGACCAGAAGGCCACCGGCCTCGCCTTGAGCGTCACCGGCAAGGCGAGAACCTACTGCGTGTGGTACCGCGTGAACGGCGCCGCGCGGCGGTTCACGCTCGGGCCGGCCGATGAGATCGGCCTCGCCGATGCCCGCGCACGCGCATCGGCGATCCGTGATCAGGCTCGTACAGGCGTCGACGCCGTCGTGGTGAAGCGTGCCGCCGCCGCCGAAGCGCAGAAAGTGAGGCTCGTCGGCGAGACGTTTGCGGACCTCACCGCCCGCTACCTCGACTGCGCAGCCAAAGGCGACGGGATGAAGAGAGGCGAGGCGCTGGCGCCCCGCACGCTCGACGAGTATCGCCGAACCCTCAAGGCCGACGTGCTCCCCTCTCTTGGCGCGATCGCGCCAAGAGAGGTCACCAAGGCCCACGTCCGCGCGCTGGTGGACTCGATCCGCGCCGAGGGGCACGCGGTCCACGCGAACCGGACTCTCGCCGTGCTCAAGAGCGTCTTCTCCTGGGCGCTGCGGAAGGATCTCATCGGGAGCTCGCCTTGCGCCGGCCTTGTCGCGACGAGGGAGCACCCGCGCGAACGGGTCTACACGGACGCTGAGTTGCGCGCCATCGTCGAGGCCGTGCCCGGCACCGAGCTTGAAGAGCTAGTGCGCCTGATCCTGTTCACCGCCACGAGGTCCGAGGAGGCACGCTCGGCTCGGTGGGAGGATATGGACCTCGAGAGGCGCGTATGGACGATCCCGGACGTCAAGCAGGGCGGGACGCACGTCCTCCCCCTCAGCACCGGCGCTATGAAGGTCCTCGCGGCCATCAAGCGCTCGGAGTCGCCCTACATCTTCCCAGCGCCCACGAGGGCGGGCTACGTCGATCACCCGCAGAAGGCCGTGCTCAGGGTTCGCCAGCGGTCGGGCGTCTCCGACTTCCGCCTACACACGTTGAGGACGACGGTACGCACGCGCCTCTCCGAGCTCGGCGTCGCCCCGGACGTGGGAGAGCGCATCCTCGGGCACACCATGGGGAAGATCCGGTCGATCTACGACAAGCATGACTACGTCCCGCAGATGCGGGCAGCCATGGAGGCCTGGGGTCAGGCCCTGGCCGCCCTCGTGAGCAGCGAAGACCGAAAGGGTGCGAACGTAGTCCCCATCCGCCGATCCGGTAACGGAAGTACGCGGCAAAACGACGCGGTCAAGCGGTAAACGCGGCCCTGGTCGCACGCGCGGCATGTCAGGCAGTTATTCCTTCTCGCTTTTTCAGACTTCTGGCAGTGCGTGATCGGCGACGCTGTTCGCGTTTCTCGGCTGGAAGGCGGCCCTTACCGGCTTGGCGAGCCGCCGGATCCTTTTTCAGTCGTTCAACCGGCACTCCCTCCCGCCCTCGTGCACGAATGCCATTCCGTTCGGTGAGATTCCGTACGCGCGGGCATACGGCTTCCCGCAGCTCGTGCACACCGGTCGCGGTTTGGGCCTGGGCGCCGGCGGTCGACCGGTCGCCATATCCCGCAGCAAGCCGTCGAGGTACCGGCAGGCCTGGTTTAGGCGCTGACGGAGATGCTGGACTTGCCGCAGCCTCTGCTTCCGGTCAGCCAGAAGCCTGTCCAACCACGACAGAACGATAGGACCGCCGCTCACGCCTTTGGCGCGCTGGCGCTCGATCTCCTCGACATCCCGGTCGGTGAGCATAGCTCGCCACGACGAAGATAAGGCGAAAGTACATTGCCGCGGCCCCTGCGGTCAAGGGGCTACCTGTATTTCTGCTCTCGGCTCAGATGGTAGGGGTGAAGGTCGTCATAGTCCTTATCGATCTCCCGGTCTCCGAAGTCGAACGATCGACCTCTCCGGTACGGCCCGAACAGGCGCGCAAACTCGCCCTGAAACCGGTACAGAGTCCTGGCCTCCTCTCGAGACCGTTGCGGAGGCAGAAAGGGCCCGGCCGTGTGTAATCGCGCAGATTGCAAGAGCGAACCCACGGTAGGGAGCAGGGGTCAATCAGAAGGGGTCTGACACGCCAGGGAGGGCGCCAAGCCGTAGCCCGGCGCCCTCCCTCCCAGCCTACAGACCTAGCCGGCGACGGCCAGCGGGGGCGACGGCGCCTCGCTGGCAGCCTTCCGGGGCGCGATTAGGCCTCCGATCAGCTGGAGGTCGCGCAGCCCGACGTTCAGCAGGTGCGACTCCACCTGGGCCCAGACGAAGCCCAGCGGGATCCAGCTTAGGTCCCTCGGGCTCCCGGCGGCCTCGAGCAGCCACCCGCCGACGATCCTGGCCTCGCCCAGGGGCGCGGTCTTGAGCCAGTCCTCAATCGGGCACTCCAGCATACGGCGGGTATAGATTTCCCCGATCTTGCCTGGATAGAAAAGATAAGCTGGTGTACCGTCCGATAAACAGCCTCGATTCGGGTAAAAGATGCGGCCGTTTATAAACTGGATGAAACCCTGCGATGGGTGGCAGTGGCGAATCTTGCTCTTGAAATAGAATCGGCATGTTAGAGCGTCAGGGCCGTCGCCAACGATGATCTCCGGACGCCACCAACGCAAACCATCGAAATCCGTGATCGCCGAAAACGTGTGATTGTCGTCCATTTGCTACCTTCTTTCTTCTTTGCATGCAAAGCAGCAAAGTAAAGAACGACGCCCACCATCGGGCGCCCTCACTACATAGCTGGGGCGCTCGATTAGCGTCTATGAACGACAATAAATTGTGTATTGGGGATTTAAGCTGTGTAGATCAGGTTAAGCGCGTTATTGCGAATTAAACAGCTAACTGTTTAACACTGACGCGCCAGCCGGACCGGGGGCGCACCCTTGCCCCAACGATGAAGCAAATTTAGGCCGGCGGCCTCGTTCCGTCAAGGGCTGGCGTAAGAAAATTTAGGGGTCTCGCCGGGGCCATGAAGTTGTGCGGGCTGCTCCGCCAGCGCTACCCCCTCCGGCTTCCTGTCCGGGTCGTTCTTCTGGAGCTCTGTCCGCATGAAGGTCAGATAGAACCGCGGCTTGTCCGTCTCGTACATAGCTATCGCGCTCTCGAGCATCGAGTGCTGTCTGGCTCAAGTTCATCGGGTAGCCGTGCTCCCGGAGCTCGTCGCGGATGGCCGCGACCTTGTCGGCCTGGCGCCATCCGGGATACGTGACGGGCGGAACGAGCGGTCGCTCGAAGCGCTGAACAGAACTGGGCGCTCTTCGCGATGCTGGGGCGCGCCAAGCGCGCGCCGCCGCGAACCGGTTCTCACCAAATGGATACAGCAGCGCGCCGACCGGGCCGAGCGAATCCGGCTGCTGCGCGCCCTCGTAAGCTGGCCAACATGGTAGGGTCAAGCCGCCGCATCGGCACGGCCGGCCGCCGGCTCGAGCCCCGACCCTCGAACGCCTCGTGACGACCGACCGCCTGGGAGTAGATCGGGTTCTTGATCTTCAGCCAGGACGTCGTCCGCCCGTCGACATGGTACGTGCCACGGGACCACTTCGCCACGACGCCTTCGGCATCATGATCGCAGACCAGACGGAAGAGATCGCGCCCCCGCGCCGGTACATGCCCGAGCAGCCGCAGTCGTGTCTCGACGTGGAACGGAATGATCTTGGCCAGCCGACGCTTCCGCTCGAGCAGCGGCCGCACGCGGAGATCCTCGCCATCCAGCTCGAGTAGGTCGAAGGCGTAGAAGTACGGCAATTCGCGCCGGAACATGAGCGAGTAGAAGTCACTGAGACCGTCCGGGCGGAGACAGACGACCTCGCCATCGAGGACGGCGTTACGTGCACGGATGGTGTGACCGACCTCCTCTGACAGCCGGGGCCACTGTTTGAATTCGTACCCATGCCGGGAGATGAATCGGACGCGGTGGCGCTCGATCACGGCGAAGGCCCGGAAGCCGTCGTGCTTCAGCTCGAAGAACCAGTCGGGATGGTCGAAAGCCTCCGACAGGCGAAGCAACGGCATGGGACGCCACGAGGCGAGCACAAGAGGCAGTCTAGGTTATCCGCCGGGAGCCGGCAAAGGGCGGCTGCATACCGCCTCGGCATCGGACATAGACGCATCCTCTGGGTGCCCGAGAACCAACGCTATCGGCTTCTACGCCTTCGCTCGTTCGATAGTTCCCTTGCAACGGGCCCAGCGAGCCCCTGATCACGTGGAGGGACTCCAGGAGGGGTGCCGACCGCGCCCCTTCCCCAATCCCATCGTCCAACTTGACAGCAGGTCCGAGGCGAGCAAGCGGGCTGTCGCCTAGAAACGCAGCCGGGCCCCCGTAGCAAGCTCCGATCGATCGCCGCCGACCGTGGCGGCGATGTCCACCGTCAGACCGCCACGCACGCTGAGCGACGCTCCCACGCCTGAGATAACGCGGCGCTTGGAACCTGTAAACGTCGCCGCTTCGTTCGGATCCGGCCCGCTGTAAGCGAGGGACCCGGCAGCCTGTAGATATGCGCCGGCACGAAGCTGGAGGCTCACGCCGCCCAGCAGGTAAGAAAGCTCGCCGCCGACTCTTGGCTCAAGGCCATCCGAGACGGCATACCCGCCGCTGGTTGCGCCACCTGGCCTTACGAAAGCACGGATCTCAGAGTATCGGACGTAGTCCAGCTGTGACGAGACCTGAGCGTGCCTGTTGATCCTGAATGCCGCTCCGACCGCGACCAACCCCGGCGCCCTCAACTCGTAATGCGAGCCTTGGTCGATGCCGCCCAGGCTGGGCCGGCTGGCCGTGCGCGCCACCATGTAGGACGCACCCGGCTGCACCACCAGACCGAGCCGTAGTTGCCCCGTGCTACCAGCTTCGTAGAGTGCCCCAAGGCTTGCGGTCACGCGGGTATCGCCAGCGGCCGAGCCGGTCTCGAGGTCGAGGACACCGAGCTCGTTGCTATGACTCTGCAAGGCCTGAAGCCTCAAATGCGTCGCCGTAAGCCGCACGCCAACGCTGAGCCGCTCGGCCACGCGGCGAGCCACCGCGGCGCCGACATCTGTGACCGTTGCTTCGAGGTAGCCCGCATCCGACGAGCCGTCGGGGAGACGGATTGGCGAGAGCTCAAATCGGTCTGTACGCGGTCGGACGAAGTAGAACGCGAGAGCCGTCTTCTTGCTGAGACGGGCCGCTCCCGAGCCCGCCGCCAGTCCTGTCGACGCTTGGAGCTGGTCCAGTCCCGCGGTACCCCGTTGGGCCGCCAACAGGGATACGGAGAGATCGCTCTTCACCAGGGTCGCGATGCCAGCCGGATTGAGGAACGCCGACTCGCTGTCGTCGGCAATGGCCGCGTATGCGCCTGAGAGGCCGATGGCGCGAGTGGCTGCGGGCGTCGTGCTCCATCGCCAGGAACGATATACGTGATCGTTGGTCTGGCCGTAGCCTAACCGTCCAGAGAACCACAAGGCGCCCGACGTCAACACGAGCAGCCTCGCGATCCTGGCGCGTCGTCGGTCCCAGATCTGAGTCGGTAGTCCAGACATTTCTTGCCTCTCAGCGTGCGCTGGCCCTACTGAAGAGTCAGTCCGCACGCGCCACAGCCGCTGAAGCGGTCGCATGCGGTGATGGTGATCCGATCGCCTGGATGGCCGTTCGTCCACTCGACCCGTCCCGGCGCAACGCAGCGCTTGATCGTGCAGCCATTGCAGTCAGCACTGCAGTGGTCCATCGGGTCCGAATCAGGGTCGTCCCATGCGAATGTCGCCGAGCCGGCGCCGGCGGACTGATCCCCGGCTTGGCACGATCCAGGACGATTCGTTCCGGTCGCGCTGCTCGAAGCCGATGCCCCGGCCCAACCGTCGCTGACCATCACGCTGGCGCCGAAGGTGCCCGAGTCCGTGAGGAAGCAGGTGCCGTGGCTGTCGGTGCCCGACGCGCAGCCGCCCCAGGTATAGGTCAGGGGATCCCCGTCAGAATCGGAGGCAGTCGCCACGAAGTTGACACTGCAGTTCGGGTGGCAGGGGTTTCCCGCGGTGAGGCCGCTCAGGACAGGCGCAGAGTTCGTTCCTTGCACCGTAACGGAGGCCGTCGCGGTTGCGCCCTTCGGATCGCTCACGGTGACCGTGGCGGTGAAGCCTGCAAGGGAGCTCACGCTGCAGCTCGCGGTGCTGGCCGCACCTGCGGCGCAACCCTGCCACGTGAACGTCAGTGGATCTCCGTCAGGATCGGACGCATGAGCCTGCACAGGGATCGAACAGGCCGCTCCTGGGCGCGGGTGGCAGCTTGGACTCGAAGCAGAGACGGTCACGGTGGGCGGCCGGTTCGCCTGCGGTGTCGGCGTTGCCGCGGGAGTCGGAGTTGGTGCGGGGGTCGGCGTCGGCACCGGCTGCGGTTCGGGTTTGGGAGTGGGGGCGGCGGGAGTGGGCTCGGGACGAGCCGTCGGGTCAGGATTGGGATTCGCAACCGGCACCTGCACCAGGGGAAACGCGAGCGAGCCCGCGCCCCCCGTGGCTCCCTTGGAATCGGTAGGAACTACGTCGAGCCGCTCACTCTCGCCCGACGTGGGTGCGTAGTACACGCCCTTGCACGTGTTGTCCGACTCCACCAGGACGCGGCCCGCTTGGGCGGTCCAGCGACAGCTCACTGCGTCGCCCTCCGGGTCGCGCACCTCGGCGGTGACCGGCGCAGTTGTTCCCCACGCGACCTGGCTGACGCCGACATCGACGCGTACGACAACGGGCGGGGAGTTCGCCGCGGTGGCGGCGAGGGGCAGCTCACCGTTGCCGCCGCAGTCCCAGAAGACGATTGCTACACCGGCGATGATCCAGGCCCGAAACTCCCGGAAGTGGGTGCGTGTGAGGCGGTGATTGCTTGCCATGACGCCTTCCTCACCAACCGAAAAGATCCTTGACGACGGCTCCGAGCCACGGCGCGCTCAGGGCAAACTTGCGTTCGCCGTCGCTGAGCTTGATGTGGACGCGGGTGCGCTTCGTGATGAGCGCGGCCCCGCTATCGGTCCGGCGTGGTAGTTGCACCACGACGGCGAGACGCTTGCCGTGGTCCACCTCCTCGATTGCGTATGCGGCGATGGGGCCGTGCTCCCACCAGATGCGCTCCACCTCCGCTCCCTTTGCATCGGCGATTGAGAACCGCAGCCAGAGATATCGGTTGCCCTCCAAGAGATCGACGAGCTCGACGGGCCGCTGTCCCGGGAGGCTCTCGACCCGGCCGATGCTGCGCACTCGAGCCGTGAGGATGCCCGGGTCTAACAGGCCGCTCGCCGCCCAAGTGGGTTCGGCGACGTCCTGTGGCGGAACGCCTGGCGCAGGCGGTATCAGCTCTCGAGCAGGCTCGATCGTTGGTTTCGGCTCAACAGCGGCCTTACCTTCAACACCACCGTTGGAGCCTTCGCCCAGTGCGGCCGGAACGCTGGGCGGCACCGGCCGGCGACCTTGGCCGTCTGCTGTGGCCGCCGCCGACGCTTGGGCGTCTGGAATTGCAGTCGCTGCGCTCGGGACTGGCGGGCTCGCAGTCCAGTTCCGCCCTCCTGCTCGCGGACTTGTTACTGCCGTGGTATGCGCAGGTCCAGTCCCTTCGTGAGCTGGCGGTGAGCTGGCCAGGCTCAGCCGTATCTCGCGCGGCCCTCCGTCCGGTACCGTTCGAAAGACCAGCAGCAGCCGCCGCGTGATGCCGTCGACGCGGAAACGGGCCTCCAGCGGGTGTTGCTTGGGTCGGAGGCTGATGACGGCGCGAGGCCGCGTCTCGATGTGTAGGCCCAACAGGGCCTCAGAGGTGGGATCGCCGCGGTATCCCGTCACGCGCTCGGGAAGAACGACGCGGGTGGTCTGCCGCGCTGGACAATCGATCGTCACCTCCCGCGTGCCTGGCAGCACGGTACGATCCTCGACCGGTGCCGACGACAGCATCGCCGCGAAGAGGCCGAGGGGTATCATCGCCGCCAACCTTCGGCAGCTTTGAAGAAGGCCTTCCAGAGCCGCGCAGCCCGGCCGTTGCAGTCTTGCGCGCTGTCGCCGCTCCCGACGGTGAGCGGATCGTGAAACGTCAGCCGGTGCCGAAGCGCTTCGGGCACGGCCAGCTGCTCCTCAGACCTTCGTCCCAGTCGAGCTGAGGCGGGTGGCGAAGTCTCCATCAAGAACAATCCCGACCGCAAGCCAATTCTTTGGGTCGCGGCGGCGGCATGCCGTCTTGATCGTCATAGTAGTAAGATTCATAGATCCAGTCGCTCTCCGGGCCTTTACAGTTTGAATCCATGCGGTATCCACATTCCGTGCACCACCCCCTTTTTGTGACGAGCGGCGTTGACTGCAGACAGCGTACCGACAAGAGCCGGTTCCTAAGCTCTTGAAAGGCGAGGCCGAAACACCAGCATTCTCGCAGGATTGCGAGTGGTCGGTCTCAGGAATGAGAACCGGTGGGGTGCCGCGTAGGCGTCGTTCAGCGTGGGCCCTCGCCGAAGCTATTCACAGTCCGGGCCAATTAGCTTCCCGCCCGCAAGCAGCCTGGAGCGTGACACGATTTTCAGGCTTGCGCATGAGTTTCGCAGGGCGTATACAGCTATCTTCCGATCCTGAAGGCGCCGGAGGCGAGTCCGTTGGCAACGGCAACGTCCGCGCAGGAACTGGAAGCCCGAGATCTGCTAGGCGCAGTCACCCGGGCCTTGAAGATCCTCGGCTCTGGCGGCGACGCGAGTGCGGCGCTCGAGCAATCGTTCGAGCAGGCTGCCCGCGGCATGCGAGCCGAGAAGGCAGTCCTCCTGCGGGTGGCCGACGTCGCGCCGTGCCGCCTCGAGGTGCTGCAGAGCTGGGGCGTCAGCCCCGAGCAGGTGCGGGCCTGCGAGCAGGGGATGTCGATCCCGGGTGTCAGCCCGTCGACCATCCGCGCGGCCGTTGAATCCCGCTCAGTCCAGTTGGTCGAGAACGCGCAGCTCAGGAACGTAGGCGACGCGACCGCTTCACTCGCGGGTGCGCCTCATTCCGTGCTCTGCGCTCCCGTACTTGATCCCTGGACGGGGGCGACGCTCGCGGTCGTGTACTTCCAGACGGTTACCCTGATCAACGCCTACGGCGCGGCCGACGTGCCGTTCATGGAGAGTTACGCCACCGCCCTGGGCCACGCCTTCGGCTACCACCTGTCGACGGAGCGCCGGTACCGGGAGCTCGAAGAGGAGTGGAAGCGTCGCAGCGGCGCCGACGCGCCCGAGATCGTGGGGGACAGCGAGACCATGTGGCGTCTCCGTGAGCTGCTCCACACGACGTACCTTCCGCAGACAGCTTTGAAGAATCCCGCGCCGGTACTGATCCTCGGGGCAACCGGGGTCGGCAAGGACCAGGTCGCCCAGTACCTGCACTACTACTCGCCAGTACGCCGCAAGGCCAAGTACGTCGTCGTCAACTGCGCGACTTTGCGCGGTGGCGAGGTGTCGCAGGCCATCCTCTTCGGCCACACGCGCGGCGCATTCACGGGAGCAATCGACGCGAAACCCGGCGCGTTCCGCGCGGCGAATGGCGGAACGCTCTTCCTCGACGAGATCGCGGAGCTGCCTCTCGAGGCACAGGGTATCCTGCTCCGCGCGCTTGGGAGCTGGCGCGTGCTGCCCCTCGGCGCCACCGACGAGGTTCCCGTGGACGTGCAGCTCATCGCCGCGACCAACCGCGACCTCCTGCGGGACGTCAAGGAGGGCCGGTTCCGCGAGGACCTTTATCAGCGCATCAAGCCGCTGACGATACGGCTGCCGGCTCTGGCCAGCCGTCCCGGTGATATTCCCGTGCTCCTGCGGCACTTCCTCGCGCGCGAGGAGCGGAGGGCCCAAAAGAGGCTGGACGGGCTCAGCCGCGACGCGATGGGCGCGCTGCTTGCATATCACTGGCCCGGCAACGTTCGGGAGCTCGAAGGCGTCTGCAAGGCCCTCGTCACATTCGCTAGGCCCGGACAGCAGATCACCCTCGACGAGCTACGTCGCCACTGTGAGCTCGATCTCGGTCCAGCCGATCTGTCTCCGTCGGCGCGAACGGCGACGCTACGCGAGGCCCACGCCCAATGGGAGCGCAGCTTCCTTACTGCGACGCTTGAGAGCCATGCTTGGAACATATCCACGGCGGCGAAAGACCTCGGGATCTCGATGGCTACGCTGTACCGATACCTGAAGGCTCACGGACTGCGCCAGAACGAATGAGTGACCCGGCTGTGGCCGACCCTGGTGGACGGCGCGATGCTGCGCCGGGGGAGGAGCGCCTGCGCGAGCGCTGCCTGGCCAACTCGCTTTGGGCGAAGTTCTACCAAGGCTGGGAGTTGATCGGCCGCGGCGGCTACGGGACGGTCATTGGGACACGGCATCGGACCTTCGGTGAGATCGCGATCAAGTCGTTTGAGTGGCTTTCAGCCCAGGAAGAGGCCCGCTTCGATCAGGAAGCAGCTGCGCTGGCCCGGCTCAATCACCCTTCGATCGTCCGGATCTATGGCGCTTTCAAGGACGACGGCCTGTACTGGTTCGAGATGGAGCGCGTCCACGGGCCGACGCTGAAGGAGGCGCTCGAGACACGACAGAAGGACGGGCGCCCGTTCGCGACGTCGGAGGTCCTCGACATCGCGATCGACGTGGCGGAGGCGCTGCGGGCGGCCCACGCGGCCGGTGTGATTCACCGGGACGTGAAGCCCGCCAACGTGCTGCTCCCTGAGCATCGGGACGATCATGGCCCGCGGGCGAAGCTGGGAGACTTCGGGGTCAGCCGGCTTTTCGATGCGGGCCGCCTCACGGCCACGGGTGTAGTCGTCGGCAGCTACGAGTACGCGGCGCCCGAGCTTTTTGCAGGCAGAACCGCGGCCGCGGCGTCGGACGTGTACGCGTTCACCCTGCTGCTTTATCGTCTCCTCACCGGTAATTCCTACCCATACGAGATCAACGGCGACCGGACACCGGTGGCGTTCATGGAGGCGCACACGAAACAGGTGCCCTTGCCGATCGGCTTCCTGAATCGAGACCTGAGCCAGGAACTGCAGGACCTCATCACACTGGGGCTCTGCAAGGACCCTCGCCGGCGGCCTTCCTGGGACGAGATCCTCGCTGCTCTCAGGCAGGCGCAGGCGGCACCACGGCTCGTGCCACAGGGGGAGAGAGCTTCGAGCCGCTCGATGCTGGCCGTCAGCAGACCCACTCGCGCCTTCCTCAGTCGCCTGTGGTCTAAGCCTACTGCTCGTTATGCCCTGGGGGCCACGGTTGCAACAATCGCTGGCCTAGGTCTCCTGGTCGCCCGCGGGCTGCCGTCGCCGGCGCCGACACCGAGTCGGACCCTGGCCCAACAGAAGGCGATCCCGAACTCGCAATCTGCACGACCTGGCCTGACGACTGCAGTAGCCGCAGCAGCCCCAGCACTGACCGACGGCAAAGCCTCAGCCTCGGCTACTGATCGTGGCCCAGCCGCCGCCAGTTCAGTGGTCCACGCGGCCGGCCCCGTCACCGGAGATCGCTCACCATCCCAACTCGGCGTGACGGTCGAGGTGGCCGGAGATGCTCTCAGGATCCGAAACGTTTCGGACACGGCTACCTCGGTACGCGTAACGGCGATCACCCGAACTGGGTCCCGGCACACCGCGACGATTTCGGGACTCGAGCCCGGGCTACAAGAGACGATCTTCCTCGAGGCTTTGCAACCGCCGTTGATGAAACCCAAGGACATCGTGCGCGTCGACGTTGTTGAGCTGAGCTCGTCTCGCAAGCGCCCAATCCGCCTCAATCACCGGCCGCACGCTGTCGGTGATCACGTAGGAACATAGGAATCTGAGCATTGATCGCGATCCTCGCGATGGACGCCATAATCGCGCTAAGTAATGGTGAGGCCCGTAGGGCATGTGCGAGCTTGCGGGCGCGGTACCCCAGACTGAACGCCCGAGAACCGCGTCCAAGGAGCCGTCGGCCGCGCTTCGGTGCAGGACTTCGAAGCTCGCCGTCCACGGCTCCGGCAGCTTGCACAGGCCGCTTCGCAGCCAGGGCCCAAGCGGGACAGGGAGTGCTGCGGAGAGCGTCTCAGCTCAACACTGAAATCAGCGTCGAGCCCCCATTTGTGCCAAGGCTCGTCCGCTGCATCTCATTGTCTACGGTCGGTACCTAGGCCGGACCGTCTGCTTTGGCGGGTCTTCTGGCGGTGTTCCACACCCTGAGAAAGGCGTACCAGAAGGCTGTTTCCTGAAATTCATGATTGATGACTAGGCGCCCTTTGGCTGGCTGAGCTTCACGACCCACGATGCGAGGAGCCGGGTGATGTTGGTTGCGGAGGATGTTCGTTCCCGACTAGGCGCCGGTGAAGTGGGGAAGCCGCGAAGGGACCGAAAGGGCAGGGCAGATGGCGCGGAGGGATCGTCGAGCTTGAGGAGCTCCTTGTGTGGGCTGAAGAGGAGGGAATCGGGAAGCGTCTTCTCGAACACGTCTTGCCAAGCCTTGCTCGTCGTGAGCTTGCTGGAGTTCTTCGCCGTCTTGGCGCTGGCGCTGGCTTCGATCATGGCAACACTGACGGCCTTCTTTCCACCGTATTCGACCACCTTTGGATCGCGTCTTCTGACGTACGCTCGCCATGAACTGGGTAGACTCAGTAAATCATCACGCTGAGAAGCGCAAGTGCGGACACTCCGCGGTTGGGTACGTTGGGCATGGAATCAGATAAGGTGGGCGCTCGATCGCGTCGCGGTTTCGGAGGAGCAAGGTGGAGACGGAAGAGAAGCAGTTACAAGAACAGCAAGCGAGGGCCGTAGCGGTCGAGATCACGAGCATCATCCGGGAGATGCTTCCTCAACTGCGGGCGGAGCTGTCGCCCGAGTCCCTTCCTCGGCTACTTGCGGCCGGTGCTCTTGCGCGGCAGCTCTGTCTGCTCGAAGGAATGATCGCCATCTGCGATGCGGGGCAGGCCCGGATTGCGGGACTCATCATGCGCGCGCAATGGGAAACGCAGCTCGTGGGCCTCTACTGCATGCTCGCCAACAAAGAAGCGGCGAAAGCGCTTGTCGCCGACCGAGCGTATTGGGCAAAGGGAATCGAGAGAACCTGGAATCTAGAGGGAAGCTGGCACGACAAGACAGAGCGAATGGCGAAATGGTACGGGGAGGTGCAACCGAAGCGGCTCAACTTCACGGACCTTGCCGGGGAGATAGAGCGCCTTCTGAAGGATAAGGGCTACCCAGCCGACATTACGACTGCGCATCAGCGTTTGTACAAGGGCGAATCGACGTTCACCTCTCATCCGGGCTTCGAGGCGCTCATACGGAATCTCAAGACGGACGGGACAGAGTGGATGCCTGACGTGTCCTTCGAGCCGATACCGAGCCATGCTGCCTACCTCTGCAACTGCGCGTGGTCGGCCGCAGGGCTCGCCGAGCTGTTGCTCGAAGCTCTTGGGTTGTCGCCGGACAGGCTGAATGCGGCGATGGCAAAGGTCTCAGCGTTGGGGGATCCGCAGAGGTAAAAGCCCTCCTCATGCTCTTCTGGCCCCACCCGAACCATGAGGTCTTGCTTCACGATCCTGCCGGGCACTTCGCCGGACCATGAACGCAATGCCACCGAACATCTTCCTCTCGGAGACGTCCTGACGGTCGGAAAAAATGCCACGGATGCGCCTCGGCCAATCCCTACTTGTAGGCCAATGGCTACTCCTGTCCGCCGAACAGAATGAGATCACCTGTGAGGGCCACGCCCGCCGGGAATGCAAACGACAACGTCCCTATGACGGGGAAACAACTACCCCAGGAGTGCCTAACGATTCACTTGGCCAGAACAGTCCGTAAACTCGCTGTTAGGCCGCGTTCATTGCTGCCCGAATCGTAGCCGCGCCTCGTCAAGCACGCGGCGCATGCGTGCGATGTACAGCGAAGTGAGGTTCTCGATGGACTTGTTGGTCACCTCACGTCCATTGTGGAAGTCTGGCGCATCGGAGAACACGGAAGCAAATGTCACTATGTCCGGTGCACCCCACTCGACATAGAACTTCTCCCGCGGACCCCCAGGGATCTGCACCTCCCACCCCATACCGCCTGCCGCGTCACCGGCAAAGAAACCCACGGCGTTTGGCGGAGCCGGGGGTAGCTTGCTCACGTCGCGCGGCAGTTTCACCTCGATGAACATCACGCTGCCGGAGATAGGCAGGCTGCCCTGCTTCAGGATTCGGCTCCGAAGCTGGTAGAACCACCTCAGCAGCGGGTCATCGCGTAGCTCCGCGGCCACCGGACCATACCACTCGTCAAAGCCAGGCGCGACGCCTCGAAGGTTCTCGAGAACGTTGGTCACCGCCCGGCCGAAGACGACTGCGTTTCGGAGACCAGCTAGGCGGCGCTCACGTGGGCCCTGGAGCAGATCATCGAGCCCTTGTTGTGCGCTTCGAAGCGTTTCGATGGCGTCGTGAAGGATTTCGGAGACGGTCCGCGCCAAGGCTATGGTCGGCGTAACGCTGAGAGCAGCGGCGAATCTCCATCGCTTGCGCGGGTTTCGTCCGATGGCGACGCCTCGCTCACGGCGAAAACCAAAACGCGACGGTCAGGACGTGCCCACACCCTTTGCACTTGCATTCGTGGTAATCACCGCCGATAGAGTGCGACCAGTTAAGATCTCGTCGGGCAGTGAGCGATGCGTGTGTGACGCTGTCCCACGAATGCCCCTGACATCGCGGACACAGAACCTTCTTCAAGGTCTCATACTCCAGTGGCACCAGCAGAAGGGCAGGATTACTCTCGATCATGCCTCTGGTCGGACCTTCGGTGAGGCTCTTTAGGGGCGGATAGGTCATTGCGTCACGGAGGCTCAAGACGAACTCCATGTTTGCCCGTAGGCCGCCCTGGCTTGGTCCGGCCGGCGCAAGCGCCGGTGGGGGCTCGTTGTCCGCTTCGAGGCTGTCGTCGACTACGTCGTCATAGGCGTCTTCATCCGCATGTTCGCCCGCATCCTGCCAATGAGCGGGTATCGGCAGCGACACGAACGCGTCACACTGCTGCTTGACCTCAACGAGCGTACGACAGTCCCTGAGGTAGTCGATCATGGCGTCAAGTGGAGAGACTTGGCCCTCCGAGCGCTTCACCAAAGGGAGTTGGGCGAGGCGTGCAGCCTGCTCGTCTGGGCGGAGGTCGTAACGGAGGATGTCGTACCCCCTCTTGAGACCGCCCCAGCGCAACGTGTCGACAAGGATCTCGACGGGGGCCCAGGGCAGAGTCAATCCGAGCCTTGTGACGGGGCCGTACATGATCATGATGCGCACGAGCTCGCCGCTGTCGAGCTTGGCGTGACAGAACACACCCCACTGGTCGTTGTTATAGCGCTTGACGTCGAGAGCCATCGCTCTCTCCGCTGCTCACCGGGCCACCTTCAACGTCCGCCCAACACTGAGATCAGCGGCGAGTCTCCATTCCGACCGTGGTTCGTCCGTTGCATTGTTGAGCGGCCCCGACTTCATACAGCTTTGCTCGCACCACAACATCCGTGGCCGGGATCTCGGGGCTCGCCTCCATCAGTCGAATCCGAAACTCATCCCGCGGGTGCTTGTAGTCGTCGTAGTGCTTCGCGTATGTGAGGCGTGGTCGGCTGTCACCTTTTGGATCGGCGTACACCAGAACGATGTACTTCGACAGGCCGGGCACCGACTCACGGGCATGCAGCTGATCGATGCACGCCTCGAACTCACCGAGATTCTTCTGGCTCGGTCCCCCTTTGAACCCACGCTGGCCGCGGCCATAGGCGTCGAACCGGAGAGGGCGTGCATAGAACTTGAACTCGATGAAGCCACGCAGCGGCGCCTGTACCAGAACGAGGTCGAGACGGTCGCACTCTACGAACTGCTCAACCTCGGGATGAACGGCAGCGATAGCGCGACAGAAATGGTACCGCAATACCGACTCGTTCCACCGACTAAGCAGCATCGCTCTCGGTTCGGCCTCAAGGGCCCGAACGATCCCCCGGAAACCTACCTGGACCACCTCGTTCATCTTCGTCGCCGCTATGCTCATGGACCGCCCAAGAAGTAGGTCAACAGGTCGGGTAATCACGATCCGTTGGACGGCCTAGCACGGTTCGATCAGGCTGCAGTCTCGCGCTGAACTCCTTGCAAAGCAAGGGGCTTGCAAGGTTCGTGGGGCATTCCGGGGCTGGGACAAACGGCCCGGTCGGACGGCTCATCACAGCACGACGGCGAAGGACGAGGGGCGCCAGATAAGCCTGGGTGGTCACAAGGCGCCTATTCGCCGATGGATTCGTCGTCGCGGCTTCGTGGCTTGGCAAATGCCACTCGCACTACGGGCTGCTAGGGGATCCGCCTGCTATCCTGCCAGTATCGATAGAACGTGGCTTCCGAGATACCGAGGCTCGTCGCAGCTTCCGGCGCACCGCCGAATCGCTGCAATCGATCCATGATGAGGCTCTTTCGGAAAGCGCGGATCGCCTCGCCGTAGCTGACGGTGTCGTCCTGCAGGTAGACCTCGGGACTCACGTTGCGCGGGCCGCCGAGAATCTCAGGGTGATACTCCCGCAGGTATGGAACATCGATCCACTCGCCGGCCGGCACGTGGGTTACCAGCGACGCGCAGGCGTTGGCGAGTTGGCGGACGTTGCCCGGCCATGAGTACTGCATGAGCTGACGCAGGGCGGGCGCGGTGAGTCCCCGCGTCTTCTTCTGGAGGCGGCGCTCATGCCTCGAGAGGTAGAACGATAGTAGTGGCCGGATGTCCCCCAGGCGCGCCGGATGCCGCAGCGGCTTGAGGAGGACACGAAGGCCGCTAATGCGGTAGTAGAGATCCTCGCGGAAACGCCCTGCGGCCACTTCCTTCTCGAGGTTCCTGTTCGTCGCCACGACGATCTGGATGTCGACCGGAATCTCGCGTGTCGCCCCGAGGCTCTGAACGGTGCGGTTCTCCAGAACCCGCAGGAGCAGGGCCTGGCCGTCCGGCGACAGCTCTCCGATCTCGTCCAGGAAGAAGACACCGCCGTCCGCCATCCGCAGCAGCCCTTTCGTCTCGGTGATCGCTCCGGTGAATGCTCCTCGGGTGTGTCCGAACAGTCGTGACTCGGCCAGTTCGGCGCGGAGCGCCGCGCAGTTGACGGCCTGGAACGGGGCTTTGCTCCGGTTGGCCGCATGGTGATGGAGATAGCGTGCGACGAGCTCTTTGCCCGTTCCGGACTCTCCCAGAACAAGGACGGGGGGCGGATCTGGCCGCGCCACGCTGGGCAGGTAGGCGTCTAGCTGTTTCAGCAGAGCACGCGTGGCGTCGCTGTCGCCGACGATCTCCGGTCCGGCGCCGGAGTTGGGACGCGCGGTATGGGTCGAGAGCTCGCCCGCCGCGAGAACGCCGCGGAGGGCGAGAGTGTGGCCCAGGGCCGCTGCGTATGCCCTGACGCCGGCAACGTCACCCTCCCCGAAGGCCGCACCGCTGTCTCTCCGGAAGTAGAGGACGGCAGTGGGGACATGAGTCACCACGTCCAGCACCGGCACACAAACGAGATCCGCGTCGATGATCTCCTGACGCTTTGCGACGGCACTCCTGATCGGCGCGGGCCAACCGTCTGGAGCGCCTGCGGATGGCGGCTCGAATGACCCGGCGGATGGCCCGCCTTCGGAGCAAAGGATCTCCAGATCAAGTGGCTCCTCCGCGCGGATGTTGACCAGAAGCCCGAGCTGTGCCTCGACGCTTGCCATCGCGTACGCGAAGCTCTCACCCAGGGAGGATTCTGCGCTGGGCTGAAGCACGGCAGTTAGGGCCCTGGCCAGGGCCAGCGGAGCCGGTGCGCTCTGGCGGCCAACTCGAGATGCGCCCTCTAGTTCCTGTCCCAGAAGGCGAGTCTTGCCGGCGCCGACCGTGTTCCGGGCTTCGGCCATAGATACAGGTCTGTCATCGCGCCTGCCGCTTGATGGGCGTAGCGCGACCACTGGTCGATTGCGCTCTGCATCCGACGTGCCAGCGTTGCGACGTGGCTCGCAAGGGCCGGACGCCAACCAGACACCGACCTTGCTCACCGCCATCCGCACAGGGGGAACGCTCGTCGGGCCAGCGAGCGAGGAGCCGCAAGCAGCGACCCCTCTCGCGAATTTGAGGACGGTGCTTTGCTGGTTTCTCAGGAATGAGAGACCGCCGAAACCTTCGACTCTTCAGATACACGCACTTCGCGGCACGCACGACGTCACCCAAGGTTGGGTCACCGCTTGCAGGCGCGTCGTCACGAAAGGAAGGATCTCTATGGGCAAGCGCGGGAAACTCATTCTCATCTTCGGACTCTTGCTCGTCACCGTGCTCGTGGTGAGCGTGCCGGCCTTCGCACAGGACCCCTTCGCGGGACTGACCAACACACTGAATTCCAACGCCCGCACCTGGGCGGCGGCGCTCATGCTGGTCGGCGCGCTGATCGCCGGTGGGGCGATCATGATGGGCTCGCACGAGTCCGGACGGCACGCGCGTAACTTCCTCTTCGGCGCCATCTTCCTGGTGCTGGCCGGCGCGGGGCTGGCCGTCTACGACCGCGTCGCAGGCCTGCTGCGCTGACCGCGGTGCCCTGACCCATGACGCGCCGTCAGAGCGAGTGCTATCGCAACCTGGATGACCCGCTGAAGATCCTCTCCTTGCTCACCGTGAAATCCTGCGGGCTCGTGCTGCTGTTTTACGGAGGGACGGTCGCGAGCGAGCTGCTGTTCGGGCTCTGGTCGTTGCTCTTCAGTGACTGGAGCTTCCTGGCGCAGCTCGGCGCCGCCGGGGTGCTCGCGGCCTGCCTGGCGTATGCCGAGCGACACGACGACGAGCACCTCGTGCCTTCGGCGATCCGGTACTACGCTTCGCGCCGCTGGCGCGTGCTCTACAGCGGTGCCCGGGCCGACCGATACACCGGGCATCCACTCGAGGTCCTCGTCCTGGGTGGGCCGTGGCGTCAGTGAGTGAGAGAAGCCTGGCACCGCGTATCAGTGTCGTGGACATCCACGACGACATTGTCTGGAGCCGGTTCGGCCACCTTTCGCTCGTCTACCGCATCGACGCGTTTCACGAGCCCGGCCTCGATGGTGCGGACTTCAACTCGGCGGCCCTGCTCGCCGAGAACTGCTGGACCGGCCTGCCCGAAGGGACGTTCTACCAGTTCTACGTCTTCGTCGACCAGCGCCGGGGCGTAGGGCGCCTGGTGCAGGCGCTGCCGCCGATCGCCGGCGAGAGCCCGAAAGAGAGACTGTTCGAGGAGTTCCGAAAGGCACGCCTTCGCGAGCTCACGCGGGAGGAAGAGGGCGGCACTGCGGCGAATCTGGTCCAGGACCGCCGGCACTACCTCTGCGCTACCTTCACGCCCGTCCTCCCGAGGCCTTCGGCCCTGCGCCGTGCCTGCGATGACGTTATGGGAACGTGTACCGCGTGGCTCGGGGGAGCAGGTTCTACGCGCCCCGGCGGCCGCTGGATGACGACCTACGACACGCTCGTGGAACAGTCACGGCGGTTCGCTCGACGAGTGGAGGTCGGGCTCTCGCAGATGGGGCTGGGATTCGAGCGGTGCTCGACGCCGGAGATCGTCCGTCTCGCGTATGAGCTCCT
>Ga0207646_10002395_pt1 | contig 22125 bp, 20 predicted proteins | sample KBSK5502metaG_FD_184343 | JGI IMG/M metagenome (GOLD analysis project Ga0207646, IMG submission 184343) | Corn, switchgrass and miscanthus rhizosphere microbial communities from Kellogg Biological Station, Michigan, USA - KBS K5-50-2 metaG... | ecosystem: Host-associated > Plants > Roots >... | reverse complement strand
CGCGGCGAGAAGTTCCTCGGGCGCCTGCGGACCGACCCCGCGCTCGCCGACGTTCCGGTGATTGTCGTGACGGTCGAAGCCGATCCGGCGACCACACTCGCGCTCGGCGCCGACGACTACCTCACCAAGCCCATCGATCGCGTCCGTCTAGAGAGCTGGCTGCGGCGACTGGTGCAGCGAAACGCCGATCGGGCACGGACTACGGGAAGGAAAGAGCTTGCGCATTCTCCTCGTTGAGGACGATCCGATGAACGTCGAGCTCTTCGAGTCGGCGCTCGAGACCGACGGTCACGAGATCGTCACCGAGAGAGATGGCGCGGCGGGCGAAGCGCGGGCGTCGAACGCGTTCGATCTGGTCCTCCTCGACGTACAGCTGCCAAAGATGGAGGGGCTCGAGGTCTGCCGCAGCCTCCGCGCGCGCGGTCTGCGCATGCCGATCGTCGCGCTCAGCGCGTCGGTCCTCCCGGAGGAGATCGCGCGCACCAAGTCCGCGGGCTTCGATGAGTTCCTGCCCAAGCCGATCTCGCCTCGCGACCTTCGCGAGGCGGTGCGACGCCTCGGCCGTGCGCGCCACGCCGAGAACGGACGGTGACGGCAGCCGCACGCATCGCGAGCACGCTTTCCCGCGCAAACAGCGCAGCGCTCTCGTTGTTCCTCCGGCCATGGCTCGCGGTCGCCCTCGTCGCGCTTCTCATCCTGCTCCCCTCGTACGTTGTCGCCGACGCGACCTTCAACGACACGAACGCGCGCCTCGAAGCGTCGCGGCGCGAGGAGCAATCACGCTCCGCGCAGACCGGTGCGAAGATCGTGACCGAGAGGCTCGAGGGCCTGGAGCTCGATCTTGCCGCCATCGCGAGCACCCATTCGATGCGGGACGCCGTGGCGGCGGGGGACACCACGCGGCTCTCCGCACTCGGCACGCAATTCCGTCCGGTCGTCGGTATCGACGGAGAGACGCTCATCCTCTTCATCGAGGACGTGCGAGGCACGCTCCTGGCACTCGATCCACCGGACGCGACGCTGATCGGTCGCGACTTTTCACAACGCGACTACTTCGTCGGGGTCGCGAAGGCGTGGACGCCCTACGTGTCCGAGGCGTTCCAGGGCGCAGCGAAGGGCAATCCGGCGACGACCGTGGTCGCCGTTCCGGTCTTCGACACGAACGACAGACCCGTTGGCGTGCTCGGCGCGGCAGTCGACCTCAGCCGGGCCGCCGATTGGCTGACGGCGCTCTCGGCCAACGAGGATGTGTATCTCGTGGACCAGAAGGGACGCCTTCTGACCCATCTGCGCGACCCGCTCGGGCAGTCACTCAGGGACCTGAGCGCCGATCCAAGCATCGCCGCGGCTCTCAACGGAGCCGCGGTCATCGCGAACGCGCCCGACCCGCTCAGCGGGAAGAGCTCGCTCGTCGCGACCGCGATGGTGCCGGGCGCGTCGTGGCAGATCGTCGTCGTCGATCAGGCCGACAAGGTGGCCGCGCAGCTGAGCCCCCTCCTGCAGACGATGCTCTGGATCCGGCTCGCGACGATCCTCATCGTGCTCGGCCTCACGCTCATCCTCTCGGGCGCGGTGCGGGGCCTGGTCGCGCAGCGCATTCAGCTCGCGGCCTCGGAGCGCACGGCGCGCGCGGCCCAAGAGCTGGCGGATGCCGCGAACCAGCACAAGTCCGAGTTCCTGGCGAACATGAGCCACGAACTGCGGACGCCCCTCAACGCGATCATCGGGTTTTCGGAGCTCCTGCAAGAGCAGCTCGTGCCCACGATGAACGACCGGCAGAGGCGCTATCTCGCAAACGTGCGCGAAGCCGGGGGCCACCTGCTGGGGCTGATCAACGACGTGCTCGACATCTCGAAGGTCGAGGCAGGACGCATCGAGCTACGACCGGAAATGATCGTGCTCGAAGCGCTTCTCGCTCCGGTCCTTGCCGCCGCGCGTGAGGCCGCGCGCGCCCAGGACGTCGAGTTCACGACGGCGAGCGACGGCGACCAGCGGTCGATTCACGTTGACGTTGGTCGCGTTCGGCAGGTGCTCTTCAACCTGCTCTCGAACGCCGTGAAGTTCACACCCGCCGACGGCCGCGTCAATCTCCTGGTGTCGATCGACCGAGGCGCACTGGACATCGTGGTCTCGGACACGGGCATCGGCATTCCGACGGCAAAGCAGAGTCGCGTGTTCGGGACGTTCGAACGCTTTCACGAGGGGTCGTACTCCGCGCCCGGCACCGGCCTCGGCCTCGCGCTCACAAAGCGGCTGATAGAGCTGCACCACGGAACCATCGACTTCATCAGCCGCGAGGGAGATGGTTCGACGTTCCACGTGCGTCTGCCCGACGTGGTCGTGGGCGCCGATGCGCGTCGCGTCCTGGTCGTCGAAGACGAGATCCGCGACGCCGATCTCGTCGTCGCGCTCGTCGCGGCCCACGGACTTTCGTGCGAGGTCGCCTCGTCGGTCGAGGAAGCGACGGCCGCGATCGTGAGGGCGCGCCCTTCAGGAATCGTGCTCGATCTGCGCCTGCGCGACGGGCGTGGCGAACAGATCCTCGACCTTCTCAAGACCGACCCGAGCACGGCCACGATCCCGGTCGTGATCGTTACGGTCGAGGACGACGAGGGCCGCGCCGAGCTCCTCCTGGCCGATGACTACCTCACCAAACCGATCGACCGCCCGCGGCTCGGACGGTGGCTCACGCGGGTAGCGGCGCGGGAAGACCGCACGCCGGTCGCGGCGTCATGAGGGTCCAGATCGTCGCGCCGCGCCGGCCGAAGGTGCTCGTTGTCGACGACCTTCAGTCGAACCGCGAGCTCCTGGAGGGTCGGCTCGCGGACCTCGGCTACGACGTGCGTGAGGCCAAGGACGGCATCGAGGCGCTCGAGGCGGTCGCGGCCGAGGAGCCGGACCTGATCCTTCTCGACATCGACATGCCGCGGCTCGACGGGATCGCGGTCTGCGAGAGGCTCAAGGCGCATCCCATCCGCCGGCTCATCCCCATCGTGATCCTCACGGCGTCGAGCGATCGGGACACGAAGCTTCGCGGGATCGCGGCAGGTGCCGACGATTACCTGAGCAAGCCATTCGACGCGAAAGAGCTCCTCATCCGCACGAAGGTGCTGCTCCGGCAGCGCGAGCTCAACCGGCGGCTCGATGCGACCGAGGGCGTGCTCTTCGCGCTCGCGCGTGCGGTCGAAGCGCGAGACCGGCACACCATCCATCACGCCGAGCGCGTCGGCCGGTACTCGGAAGCGATCGGCGCAGCCCACGGCGTCGGCGCTGAGGACTGCGAGCTCCTCTACCACGGCGGGGTACTCCACGATCTCGGGAAGATCGCCATTCCCGATGCGATCCTGCTGAAGCCCGGACCGCTCACCAATGAGGAGTTCGCCATCATGCGATCGCATTCGATCGAAGGCGAGCGCATCTGCCTATCTCTTCGCAGCGTCTCGCACTACCTGCCGATCATCCGGCACCACCACGAGCGGATCGACGGCGCGGGTTATCCGGATCACCTCGTCGGCACGGACATCCCGCTCCAGGCGCGCATCGCCGCAATCTCCGACGCCTGGGACGCGATGGTGAGCGACCGGCCCTATCGCGCCGGGCTGGACGAGGACGAGGCTCTGCGCAGGCTGCGCCAGGGCGCCGGGACGCAGTGGGACGCCGGACTCGTGCACACGTTCATCGACCTCTTGGAAGGCGGCCTGACGGACCGCGTGACGCGGTCGCAGCTCGCGGCCATCGCGTGAAGCGACCCGTCTCGCGCGGCGTCGTCGTCCAGCTCGCGCGCACCGACGTCAAGAACGGCGTGCGACCACGCAAGCCGGCCGATCTGTCGATCCGGGAAGGCGAGCTCGCGGCCGCGCTTCTCCGCGGCGAGCTTGCGCTGCACTACCAGCCGATCGTCGATCTGCGGAGCGGGGTGTGCCGGCGCGTCGAAGCACTTCTCCGCTGGCGGCACCCGCGTCTCGGGTTGCTGGAGCCCGGCGACTTCCTGCCGTTCGCCTCGGAGGTCATCGAGCAGATCGGCGTGTGGGTCGTCCGCGCGGCGGCCGCCCAGTGGACCGAATGGCGTGGCCTCGGCTCGGCGCTCGGCATCGGCATCAACGTCTCGGCGCCGGAGCTCGCGCACGTCGACGCGTTGCTCGAAGCGCTCGCGCCGTTCGGATCGGGTGCGGCCACGTTCGAGATCAGCCCGGGAACGTTCGCGACCGCGACGGCGCGGCCCGCGGCGATCCGTCTCGCGGCGGCCGGCGCACGCATGGCGATCGATGGCGCCGGTGTGGCGGACGCGCCCGGAAGGGCGCTTGCCCCGCTCCTCGACGAGCTCAAGATCTCGCGCGCCCTGGTGGGCCGTGCGAACGAGGATCCACGCGCTCTGGCGGACCTGCGATCGCTGATCGAGCTCGCCCGCGACTATCGCCTGATCTCGGTCGCGGTCGGCATCGAGGACCGCGCTACGCGCGATCTCGCGTTGTCGCTCGGATGCGATATGGCGCAGGGCTATTTCGTCAGCCGTCCGCTCGTCCCCGATCGCCTCGGGCCGTGGCGGCAGTGGGCGGCAGGGCTCGCTCTCACCGGTTCGCTGACGCTGACGACGTTCGCGGGGCTCGGCAAAGCCGCGGCGAGCGGCGGCGGCCAGCAGACGCCGACGCTCGTGAAGGGTGTGCTTCAGACCGCATGCTCCGTCGATCTCCCCGACGTCAAGGCGCGCTCTGGTGTTGATCTCGAGTGCGAGCGAGGCGATCGCGCCGACCTTTACGTCGAAGCATCGGTCCCTCCCGCCCTTCGCGATGCACTCGCCGCCGCGGTCGAGCGCGACATGGCGACGGTCGAAAGCGACCTCGGTCATTCCTTCGCGAGCCGGCCCGCGGTCTACGCGTTCGCGACCAGAAACAGCTTCGCGTTCGGGTTACAGACGGTCTTTGGCGTCCGCGGCCCGGATGCGGGAGTCCTCGCGGCCGCGAACGGAGGCATCACGCTCCCGCGCCAAGGCGCGATCGTGATCAATCTCCAGAACGTGCCGAACGACAAGGACCTCGCAATCGTGCGCCACGAGCTGACGCATGCGCTGGTCCACGAGATCGTCGGACTCGATGCGTCGCTTCCCGCGTGGTTCGACGAGGGGCTCGCCACCGAGATGGAGCGCGGTGACAGTGGCGCGGCGGTCGCGGCGCGCGGCTCTGCGGTCGCGCTCGGCATTCTGACCGCGGGCAAGACGACCCTCGGTGATCTCGATCAGCAGACGGAGTGGGCGCAGCGCAACGCGGCGCTCGACGGCCAGGGCTACTCGGTCGCGGCCGAGGCCGTGCGCCTTTTGGAACAGCGCCTCACACACGATGGCCTCATCCGCATGCTCGACGAGATCGGCGGCGGGTCCACGTTCGGTGCGGCGTATCTCGCCGAGGCCGGCGAGACCGTCGCCGACTTCACGCGCGCATTCCCGGCGCGCCTCGCGGCGGAGTCGGAAGCGCGCATCGTGCAGACGGCGCGCCCCGATGGCGTGCTCTGGACGCTCGCAGGCTTCACGCCGAACAGCGTCGTGACCGTCACGATCGACGGCGCCGGGTACCACCTCGAGTACGAGGTGCGCACCGATACTTACGGGATGCATCAGGGAAGCTTCGGCGGCACGGCTCCGAAGGGCGAGTACACGATCCGCGCGAGTCGCGCCGACACGAGCGCCACGACGAGCATCCGCGTCTAGCGCGTCGCGACGCGACCCCTTTACTCGTTCGTAACGGGTCTCCGCGTCTCTGACGAACCCGTCATGACTGAGCCGGCGCGGAGCGCTGATACGATCGGCCACGATGCGGCGCAGCGCCTTCGCGATTTGGTTGTTGGGTCTCGGGTGCGCCGCCTGCGGTGCGACCCCGGTCGCCGCCATACCAACACCCGTCGCAACAGCCACCATCGTCGCCGCGACGAGCTCGCCTGCGCCGACATCGCTGCAGTGCGGGGTCTTCAACGTTTTCGTAGAGAGGACGGCTGCGACGGGTTTCAGCATCTACGAGCTGGTATCGCCGACGGGCGTTTCCATGCTGCACTTCACGTGGAAGTCTGACCGCCCGCCACACCCCGACTTCGGTACGTACATCTGCGCGCAGTTCAGGCCCGGGACGCCGGACATCGTCTTCGTCTCGCTCGTCGCTCCAGGAGAACCGGGCTACATCGCTCGACCCTAGTGGCCTGGCCGGTAGAGTTCGGCCACATGGGGGAGCCTGAACCGATCGACCTCGATGCGCTCCTGGCGGAAGTGCGGGAGCGCATCCGCGAAAAGCGAGACAAGGGCATCTACGGACCCGACGTCGAGGCGCTCCTGCGTGTCCCGCTGCCCGGCGGACGCCGCATCTTCTCCGACGATCTGCAGGACCCGCTGGCCTCGCTTGCCGAGGCGCTCGACGAAGAGGTCGAGTACGACCCGCGCAGCCGCAAGCCGATCGTCGGCCCGATCATCACCTACGCGCGCAAGGCCGTCATCTCGCTGGTGCGCTGGTGGATGGGAGCCATCCTCGAGCGCCAGGAGCGCATCAACCGGCTCCTCGCCGCGGCCTACGACTACGAGGGCCAGATGGCGCCGCGCTTCGGATCGCGGCTCGAGCGGCTCGAGCGCGAGTGGAAGGAATGGCGCGAGCACGAGGTCGCGGCGAACCTGCACTCGGTGTACTTCCAGGCGCGCTTCGGCGGTGACGAGGCCGTCATTCGCCGGCAGTCGGAAACGTTCGTCGACCTGTACAAAGGCCGCAAGCGCGTGCTCGACCTCGGGTCGGGTCGGGGAATCTTCCTGCAGCTCCTGAGGGACAAGGACATCGGCGGATACGGGGTCGATCTCGATCCGCGGATGGTCGCGCAGAGTCGCGAGAGGGGCCTCGAGGCCCACGAGGTCGACGCGCTCACGCATCTCCGGCAGGTCGAGGCTGGAAGCGTGGACGGTCTGTACGCGCGGCATCTCGCCGAGCACATCCTTCCGGGCGAGCTCGTCGAGATACTCCGCGCATGTCGCCGCGCGCTCGCGCCCGGCGCGCCGATCGTCTTCGTCACGCCGAACCCGAAGACGCTCACGGTCGGCGCGCACACGTTCTGGACGGATCCGCAGCACCTGCGGCCGATCCCGCCGGACCTTTTCAAGTTCTATCTCGAGGTCGAGGGCTTCACCGGCGTCGAGCTCCGCACCTTTGAACCGAGCGAACGGCGCCTGAACGAGGATGTGCCGGCGGGGGCGATCCGCGAGAACGTGAAGCTCCTGAACGAGACGCTGTTCGGCGATCGCGACTACGCCGTGATCGGATACGCGCCAAAGTGAGGGTGCATCAGTTCCATCCGACCCTCGCGCCCGGCGACGCCATGAGCAACCACGTCTTCGCGCTGCGCAAGAAGATCCGGCACTGGGGCTACGACTCGTTCGCCTACGCCGTGGAGGCGAAGCCCGGTGTCGCGGACGTGCGCTCCTACCGCCGGCTCTTCCGGGAAGTCAAGGCCGATGACCTCCTCATCGTTCACTTCTCGATGGGGAGCGAGGTTGTCGACCAGCTCATCAAGATCCCGGCGCGCCGCGTGCTCGTCTATCACAACATCACGCCGCCCGAATTCTTCAGCGGCATCAACTCGCATGCGGCGGCGTTCGCGCGTCTTGGCCTGCGGCAGCTCTCGCGCATCGCACCGGCGTTCGAGCTCGGGATCGGCGTCTCCGAGTTCAACCGCCGCGCGCTCGCGGAAGCCGGATACGAGGAGACGGCGCGCGTGCCGATCCTGCTCGACTGGGAGCACTTCGCCGTGCCACCGAACGACGCGGTGCTTGCGCGGTGGAAAGGCCTCCGCAATGTGCTGCTCTTCGTGGGCCGAATCTCGCCGAACAAGCGGCAGGACGATCTGGTGCGCATGCTCGCGTATTACCGGCGCTGCATCGATCCCGAGGCGCAGCTCGTCCTCGTCGGCGCGTTCCGCGATCAGCCGCAGTTCCACGCGCGGGTGGTCGCGCTCGTCGAGCGCTTGGGTCTCGGCGGCGCGGTCCACTTCGCGGGAAGCGTCGACGATGCATCGCTGCTCGCGTACTACCGCGCCGCGACGGCGTTCGTGTCGCTCTCGGAGCACGAGGGATTCGGAGTGCCGCTCCTCGAGGCGATGCGTTTTCGCTTACCTGTAGTCGCATACAGCGCCGCCGCGATCGGCGAGACCGTCGGAGCTGCGGGCGTGCTGCTGCAGGAGCGCGACCTCGCCGAGACCGCGGAGGCGGCGGCGATGGTCGGCGAGCGCACGGAGCTGCGTGAGGCGCTCGTTGCCGCGGGGGAGAAGCGCATTCAGGACTTTGACCCGGAGAAAGTGGCTGAGCGGACTCGTCAGGTGCTCGGCATTTGACGCGAGCCAACGGTGATGCCATCATGATGGCATGGAGCGAAAGCAGGTTCAGTTGACGCGCCAGCAGGCCGAGGCCGTGCATCGTGTCGCCGTGCGGCGGAAGACGTCTGATGCGGCGATCGTGCGGGAGGCCGTCGATCTCTGGCTTCGGGCGCGCGGGCGCGGCTCCGACAAAGAACGGTGGCAGCGTGCGCTGGCTGTCGTCGGGAAGTTCGCGTCCGGGCGGACGGACATCAGCAAGGAACACGACCGCGAGCTTGCCGAGGCGTTCCGCTCCTGACCACATTCGTCGACACGTCCGCGTTCTTCGCGCTGCTAGACCGAACAGACCAGTTTCATGAGACGGCGAAACGGAGTCTGGCGAAGTACGCGGAGAGCGAGGACGACCTGGTGACCCATAGTTATGTCATCGTCGAGACTGCCGCTCTCGCACAGAGACGCCTCGGCGCCGAGGCCGCGCGCGAGTTCCTGCAGGAGTTGGCGCCCGTCGTTGGGACCGTTTGGGTCGACGAGCCAACCCATCAGGCAGGCGTCGCCGCGTTGCTCGCCGCCCTACCGACGCACGTGTCTCTGGTCGACTTCATCAGCTTCGAAGTCATGCGCGAGTATGGGATCTCCCTCGTTTTTGGATTCGACGATGATTTCGTCGCGGCTGGCTTTAAGACCGTGAAGTGACCGAGCGTCTTCGCTTCGCGCATCAGTTCAACTCGGTGATTGCGTACGGCGACGCGATCGGGAACGACTGCCTCGAGCTGCAGCGGACGTTCTGGTCTTCCGGAGTCCGGAGCGAGCTCTTCGCCTGGGAGGCGAAGCCCGAGGTCCGCGCGCTCGTGCGGGACTACCACGAGCTCGAGACGGTGCAGCGGCGCGACGGCCTGCTCCTGGTCCACCACTCCATCGGCAACGATGCCGTGCCGGAGGTGGCGAACCTCCCAATCCGGAAGGCCATCGTCTACCACAACATCACTCCCGCGAAGTACTTCGCCGGCCTGAACGACGAGCTCATGCGCTACGCCGACGTCGGCCGCGAGCAGCTGAAGCTCCTCGCGAAGAGCGCGGAGTTCGGCATCGCCGACAGCGAGTACAACCGCAAGGAGCTCGAGGAAGCCGGGCTCGCGAACACGGCCGTCGTTCCTCCGCTGGTCGACTGGGAGGATTTCGACCGGCCGCCCGATCAGGACGTCGCGCGCAGGCTCGCCGACGAGCGCACGGCGATCCTCACCGTGGGCCAGATCCTTCCCCACAAGGCCGTCCATGACGTCGTCGCGGCGTTCGCGCGCTACCGGGAGTCGGACCGCACCGCGCATCTCTATCTCGTCGGTCCGACCGCGATGTCCGCCGGCTACCTCGATCGCGTGCGCGGCGATATCCGCAAGCTCGGTCTCGACGGTGCCGTGACGCTCACCGGGAGCGTGACCGTCGAGCAGCTTGTCGCCTATTACCGTGGCGCGACCGCGTTCCTCACGCTTTCGGAACACGAAGGCTTCTGCGTGCCCCTGCTCGAGGCCATGCGCAGCGATCTCCCCGTGGTCGCGAACGCCGCCGCCGCGATCCCGGAGACGCTCGGCGACGGCGGCATCCTCCTCGAGGAGAAGACGCCCGACGCGGTGGCGGCCCAGCTCGAGCGGGTTGTGCGCGATCAGGCGCTTCGCAAGGAGCTGATCGAGAGGGGGCGCCGCCGCGTCGAGGCGTTCTCGCGCGGGCACATCGCCGACCGTCTCAAGCTTGCGCTTGCGCAGGGTGGCTGGGACTTACCGGACGCCCGATCGAGGAAGGTCGTCGTCCTCTCGAGCGACCAGCGGTGCGGCATCCACCACTACTCGCTCGCCGTGACGGATGGCCTGCGTGAGCGAGGTCATCAGGTCACCTTCGTCGGTGTGAAGCATCTCGACAGCTCGGATCTCTACCGGAAGCTCAAGTTCATCTCCTCAAAGAGCGACGCCGTCCTCATCGAGCACGAGGCCGGGATCTTCCGCGACGTCCCGTTCGTGCGGGCGCTCATCTCGCTGTGGCGGAGGCGGCTTCCGGTGATCCTGTCGATGCACGAGCTCGAGCCGGAAAAGTTCCACCACTACCGTCGCCTCTCAGCCGCGCTGCATTACAACCCGCGCTACCGCCTACCGCTCGAAATACTGAGGATTCCCTGGGTCGGTCTGCGCCTCGCGAACTGGTTCCTGCGGTACCGGCTCATCCTGATGTTCATGGGCGCGATCCCCCGCAAGCTCGTGGTGCACTCGATCCGCAGCCAGCGCTGGCTGCAGCTGCTCACGCCCGACCAGGACAAGAGCGAGCGCTTCCCGCTTCTCATCATGCCGCTCGAGAACACCGTCCTGCCGCACAGCGCTGAGGAAAAGCGCAAGCTCCGCGCGAGGTTCGGTCTGCCGACCGACAAGTTCATCTTCATCTCACCCGGCTTCTTCTTCGCACGTAAGCGCTACAAGGAAGTGATCGAGGCCCTACCCGACGACACGGTGCTCGTGTTGTCCGGCACCAGGTCGGACTGGGAGCCTCGCTACTTCGATGAGGTCATGGCGGTCGCGAAGACGAAACCGAACGTCGTGATCAACACCGAATACAACACGATGGGCGAGTACGTCGCGGCCTCCGACGCGGTCGTCCTCTTCTACGAGGACGTGTTCCAGAGCGCGGTCGTGACGCAAGCCGTGTGGGCGGGCCTACCCTGCATCTTCTCCGAGGCCGAAGGCTTCGCGCCGTACCACGCGGCCGGGCCGGTCGTGCGGACCGTCGACGAGCTCGCGAAAGCGATGCGCGACATCCAGAAGCCGGAGACCTACGCGAAGTGCACGCGCGGCGTGCGCATCCTCCGCCGCCTCCTCTCGCCAGAGCGGAACGCGGAACGCTATCTCGCCGGGATCGACAAATAGCGAGCGACGATCGCGGTGACGCGGAGATCAGAGCGGGCACTTTTCGGCTCCTCCACGAGGCACTCCGGAACGTTGCGGCCGACTCGGGAGCCCAAATGAGTCTGCTCGCGACAGACGCCTTGTGGCACATCGACGAATTTGCGCTTGACTACCACCACGCAGCTCACGCGTCGATCAGGCAAGGTCTCCTCACCGAACCACAAGCGCGGGCTGTGCTTGCGCTCGACGAGTTATTCGATCAAATGAGCGGCGAGAACAATGCCCGTCTTTGGACGACCGAGGCCCTCCTGTCGGCATCAGAATGGCAAAGGGCCCGAAAGCTCGCGGACGAGGCACTTCGCTTGCTGGCGCCGGAATCGCAACGAATGCCGTGAGGATCCTGGTCGTCGTCCAGCGGTACGGCCCCGAGGTCGTCGGCGGGTCCGAGTCCCATGCCCGAGTCGTGGCCCAGCGTCTCGCGATGGTCAACGAGGTCGAGATCGCGACGACCAACGCGCTCGACTACTGGAGCTGGGCGCCGCACTTTGCGGTCGGCGAATCGATGGACGGCCCCATACGCGTGCGCCGCTTCGCGGTGACCGGCTTGAGGAGCACGACCTTCAAGGAGAACGAGCGACACGTCCTGTTCGAGCCGCACGCGCTCGCCGAAGAGCAGGGGTGGCTCGCGATGCAGGGCCCGCACGCGCCCGGCCTCCTCGAGTTCCTGCGCCGCGAGGGTCAGGCCTACGACGCGATCCTCTTCTACACGTACATCTACGAGCCGACGGCCGCGGGGCTGCCGCTCGTCCCCGAGCGCGCCGCGCTCATCTCGACTGCGCACGACGAGGAGCCGCTCCGCCTGGTCCCGTATCGCGTGCTGTTCCAGCTGCCACGGGCGTTCGGCTTCCTCACGCCCGAGGAGCGCGCGCTCGTACACGCGCGTTTCCGGAATGAGCACATCCCGAGCGAAGTCCTGGGCATCGGCCTCGACGCGCCGCCCTGGCACGACTCCGAGCCTTTCCGCGAGCGCTACGCGCCGCGGGGGCCGCTCGTCCTCTATCTGGGGCAGGTGAGCGAGGGGAAGGCGGTCGACGAGCTCCTGGCCGATTGGATGGCGTATCGCGATTTGGGTGGCGCTGGTTCGCTCGTGCTCGCTGGCACCGCGCGGATGCCGCTACCGAAGCGCGATGACATCGTGGCGCTCGGCCGGGTCAGCGACGAGGACAAGTACGCGCTCCTCGAGGCGGCCGACGCGCTCGTCCTTCCGTCCCATCTCGAGAGCCTCGGCATCGTGCTGCTCGAGGCCTGGCAGGTGGGAACGCCATGCCTCGTCTCGGCGAAGAACAAGGTCACGACCGGTCAGGTCGGTCGCGCGAACGGCGGCGCCTCCTACGGGCCCGGCGGGTTCGCGACCGCGCTCGGTGCGGTCCTTGGGAGGCGCGATGAGCTCGGCGCGTCGGGGCGCGCGTACGTCGAGCGCGAGTGCACCTGGCCGGCCTTCGACGCGCGGCTCGAGCAGCTCGTCGACCTGGTCGCGAATTGACCGGGCCGAGCCTCCTCGTCGTCGTGCAGCGATACGGCGATGTACCGGGCGGCGCCGAGGCCCATGCGCGCTCGGTCGTGCAACGGCTCGCGCCGCACTTCGCGATCGAGGTCGCGACCACGAACTCGACCGACTACCTCACGTGGAAGGGCGACCTGACCGCCGGCCTCGATCGGGTCGACGGCGTCACCGTGCGGCGGTTCCCGGTCGAGCGTCCGCGCGCGTGGAACTTCAAGGTCTACGAGCGCCGGGCCTTCCGCTCGCCACACACCCTCGATGACGAGCGCGCGTTCATCGACGCGCAGGGGCCGTATGCCCCCGAGCTTCTCGAGTTCCTTTTCAAGCGCGGCCGCGAGTACGACCACGCGCTGTTCTTCACCTACATCTACTACCCGACCGTCCTCGGTCTCCCGCTCGTGCCCGAGCGCGCGGTCCTCGTGCCGACCGCGCACGAGGAGTCCGCGATCGGCCTCGCCGCGTACAAGCCGGTATTCCACGGGCCGCGCGCGATCGCCTACAACACCGAAGAGGAGCGGCGCATGGTCTGGCGCCGCTTCCGCAACGAGCGCGTGTCGAACGAGATCGTCGGCGTCGGTATCGACGTTCCGGCCGAGCGCAATGCGACGCGCTTCCGCGAAAAGCACGGCATCTCTGGCGCGTACCTCCTCTACGTCGGACGCATCGGCGTGAGCAAGGGGTCGCGCGAGCTCTTCGCGAACTACCAGAGCTGGCGCGCGAGCGATCCCGCACATGACGTCTCGCTCGTTCTCGTCGGCGACACCGAGATCGCCGTCCCGAAGACGAGCGGCATCGTGCACCTCGGGCGCCTGTCCGAGCAGGACAAGTGGGACGCCCTCGCTGGGTGTGCGGCCTTCGTCATGCCGAGCCTCCTGGAGTCGCTCTCGCTCGTGACGCTCGAGGCATGGGCCGCGGGGCGCCCGGTGATCGTCGACGCGCGCTCGCCCGTGCTCGCGGGGATGACGCGGCGCGCGGGCGCGGGCCTCGCATATCGCGGTGTGGCCGAGTTCGCGGAAATCTGCGAGCTGCTGCTCGACCGGCCCGAGCTCGGCGACCGTCTCGGCCTAGCCGGTGCGGAGTTCGTGGCGCGCACCTACACCTGGCCCCGTGTCGTCGAGACCTATCTCGACCTCTTCGCGGAGGTGCGGGCGAGGCTTGCAGCCTGATATGTTTTTCCATATATGCAGGTCAGCCGACTCGTAAGGGCGGCACGAAAGCGCAAAGGGCTGACCCAGCGCGAGCTCGCTGCGAAGACCCGGATTCCGCAGCCCATGATCTCCTCGATCGAGCGGGGTCTTCAGGATCCCCGCTACAGCACCTTGGAGCGAATTTTCCGCGCCTGCGATCTGGAGATCGACGTCGTGAATGTCGCGGGTGGCGGAGTCGATCGCACGCAGTTCATGTCGACGCTGCCGCTGACTCCGGAGGAGCGCTTGCGGCAGTCCGTTGTCGCAACACGTGCGATCAATGAGCTCGTGAAGAATGCAAGGCGCGTCCGCTAGGGAGGTCGTGTTCGACGACCAGGAGAATCTTGAGCGACTCGCTGCGGCTCTAAACGAAGTACAGGCGACCCTTCGAGGTGTGCGGGAGAAAGTCGCGTTCCTTTTGGACGCCCGCACTCTGAAAACAGGTCTGAACCTCACCTTCGATACGCAGTACGGACCGTTCGATTGCCTCGGGGACGCGGGTGGGGGGTTCGGCTACGAGCAGCTGCTGCGCAATGCGGATGGCATGGACCTAATTGGTACAACCGTTCTCGTTGCCTCGCTCACGACCTGATCCGGATGAAACGTGCCGCAGGTCGTAATAAGGACCTCATTGAGATCGAGAATCTCGCTGCGTTGCGAGAGGTTCGAGAGTCCGAGGGACGCTCCTAGCGGACAGCGAGCATTGAGCGGCGGCACCCCTATCCTGAGGTTGGATGCGCGAGCGCGGGCGCGGCGGCGACGGGGGCAGGGACTGGGGAAACATCGACTGGTCGAACATCGACCTCTCGGGTTTCGGCAGGGGCGGCGACCGCATACCGGGTCCGTCGCGCCGCGTGGTCGTCCTCGCGATCGTCATCTTCGTCATCCTTCTCATACCGCTCCTGATCGGCCCGTTCGTCGGTTTCCTCACCGACCTCCTTTGGTTCCGTAGCCTCGGCCTCGAGTCCGTCTACCTGCGGCGTTACACCGCGGCGTTCTACGCATTCTTGGTGTTCGCCGCCGCCTTCTTCGTCCTCGCACTCCCGAACGTTTACTTCGCGCTCCGTCCGCAGGTGCCGCGGGTCGTGGTCGACGCCGAGCGCCGACGGCGCGGCGCCCTCCCGACGACCCTTCGGTTCATGTGGCTCCTGCTCATACCCGCGTTCTTCTTCGGCCTCGCGGGCGGCGACCAGTGGGACATGCTCCTGCGCTGGGTCAATCAGGTGCCCTTTGGCACGACGGATCCGGTCTTCGGGCGCGACATCGGCTTCTACTTCTTCACGCTGCCCGTCCTCGAGTTCGTGCGCGGCTGGCTCCTTGTCGCGCTCATCGTCATCGCGATCGGCGTCGTCACCCTCTACTTCGTGCGAGGCGTCATCGGCGTCGCGACCGGCTCGCTCGCGAGCGCCGACATCCGCGTCGCAGGGCGGACCGCGCTTGCGCTCGCGCGCCCGGCGCGCGCGCACCTGTCGATCCTCGGCGGCCTGTTCCTCGCGCTCATCGCGAGCGGCTACCTCCTCGACCAGTTCGAGCTCCTCTTCCGCCAGGAAACCGTTCTCGTCGGCGCCGGCTACACCAGCATTAACGCGCGCCTTCCGGCGCTCACGATCCTCACGGTCATCGTCGGAGGCGCGGCCCTCGCGTGCTTCGCGAACGCGTTCCGCGGCACGCTCTGGATCCTCGGGGGCGCGATCGTGCTCTGGTTCGCTGCGAGTCTCGTCGTCGGCGGCGTGTACCCGGCGCTGATCCAGAACTTCATCGTCGCGCCCGACCAGCTCAACAAGGAGCGTCCCTACATCACGCGCAACATCGAGGCCACTCGCGCCGCGTATTCCCTGAACGCGGTCGATGAATCCACGGTGAACGTCGCGGACACGCCAACATCCGCAGAGGCGCACGCGACCCTGTCGGATACGACGACGGTCCGGTTGTGGGACTACCGTCCGCTGCTCTCGGCCTTCGACCAGCTGCAGGCGCTGCGTCAGTACTACGCGTTCAACGACGTCGACATCGACCGCTACCAGATCGGCGGCAAGGAGATCTCGATGATGCTCTCGGCGCGCGAGCTCTCCTCGAACGCCGTGCCGCAGCAGACCTGGGTGAACCGCCACCTCGTCTTCACGCACGGCTTCGGCGCGGTCGCGACCGCGGTCGGCGCAGTCGCGCCGGACGGGCGGCCGCTGCTCGCGGTGAAGGACATCCCGCCGGTCGGTGAGCCGAAGATCGATCAGCCGCGCATTTACTACGGGGAGCTCACGAGCGACTACATGATCGTCGACACGGCGCAGGACGAATTCGACGGGACGGACCGCGGGTCCCCGGCGACGAACTTCAAAGGGAACGGCGGGGTCGACGTGGGGTCGCTTTGGAATCGGCTGCTGTTCGCCGCGCGTCTCGCCGACACGAACCTCCTCATCTCCAACCAGATCACGTCTCAGAGCAAGGTGCTCTTCCACCGAACGATCGTTCCACGCGAGCGTCTCATTGCTCCGTTCCTGGAGTACGACCCGGACCCCTACCTCGTCATCGCGAACGGCAAGCTCTATTGGCTGAACGACGCGTTCACGACAGGGTCAAGCTATCCGTACAGCGAGAGCTTCTCCGCGCTCGCCGCAGGCACGACGATCGCCGGCGGTCGGCTGAACTACGTCCGCAACAGCGTGAAGGTCGTCACCGACGCGTACGACGGAACGATCACCTACTACATCGTCGACGAGAAAGACCCCGTCATCCGTAACCTCCGATCGATCTACCCCGATCTCTTCAAGTCCATCAACGACATGCCGCAGCCGCTTCGCGATCACATCCGCTATCCCGAAGCGCTGTTCACCATCCAGGCGCAGGTCTTCGCGCTGTACCACATGACCAACCCCGATGACTTCTACAACCGGACCGACGCGTGGAAGATCGCGAACGAGGTGCTCGTGCAGGGAGGGAGCCCGCAGCCGATCGAACCGTATTACGTGACCACGCGGCTGCCGGGATCCGACCGGTCGGAGTTCGTCCTTTTCGTGCCGATGACCCCGGCCGGTGGGCAGCGCAGCAACATGGTGGGCTGGATCGCGGGCCGCGCCGACGCACCCGACTACGGAAAGCTCCGCGTGCTGAGCTTCCCGCGCGACCGTCAGATCAACGGGCCGCTACAGATCGAGGCGCGCATCGACGCCGACGCGACCATCGCCCAGCAGCTCACGCTTCTCCGAGGCGGTGGCGGGGCGACCGTGATCCGAGGAAATCTCCTCGTCCTGCCGGTGGGAAACAGCTTTGTCTATGTCGAGCCGCTCTACGTCCAGGCGGTGCAGGCGCGTATTCCGGAGTTGCAGCGCGTGATCCTCGCGACACAGGATCGCGTCGTCATGACGGAGTCGTTCGAGAAGTCCCTCGACGCGCTGTTCCCGGCACAGCAGCCTCCACCGACGACGACACCGCCACCGACGACGACACCACCGCCGACCACCACGCCACCGTCTGCTGACGTCGCCGCCCTCGTGAAGTCGGCGAGCGACCACTACAACGCGGCGCAGACCGCCCTCAGAGCGGGCGACTTCGCTGAATATGGCCGCCAGATTCAGCTTCTGCAGGACGATCTCGCGAAGCTTCGTACCGCCACAGGTCAGTAACGCTCGCTCAAGCCCGCGAACCCTAGAATTTGGTCTTCTTGAGCAATCCCGTGCGTGTGGGTGTGATCGGGGCGGGCTACTGGGGGCCGAACATCGTGCGCAACCTGCACGAAGCGCCCGGGGCCGAGGCCGTCGCCGTCGCGGACCTGTCGCAGGAACGGCTCGACGTCATCAGCAAGCGTTTTCCTTCGGTGCGCGTGACGACCGATTACCGCGAGCTCGTGGACGATCCCTCGATCGACGCGATCTGCATCGTCACTCCGGTCCGCACCCATCGCAAGCTCGCCGAGGAGGCGTTCGCAGCGGGAAAGCACGTCTTCGTCGAGAAGCCGCTCGCCCACACCGTCAGCGACGCCGAAGCGATCGTCCGCGCCGGCGACCGGGCCGGCAAGACGCTCATGGTCGGCCACACTTTCGTCTACAACCCGGCTGTCGTCGCGGTGAAGAAGATCCTCGAGTCGGACGGGATCGGCCGCGTGCATTACATCGATAGCCAGCGCGTGAACCTCGGCCTGCACCAGTTCGACATCAACGTGCTCTGGGACCTCGGCCCGCACGACGTGTCGATCATGCTCTACTGGCTCGACGAGGAGCCGGTGTGGGTCCAGTGCACGGGCGCGTCCTACGTGCAGCCGACGATCGAGGACGTCGTCTTCCTGCAGATGGGGTTCCCCTCGGGAGCCATCGCGCACGCGCACCTCTCCTGGCTCGCTCCCAGCAAGCTGCGGACGATGATCGTGATCGGCTCCCAGAAGATGGTCGTCTATGACGACGTGCAGGGCGTGGAGAAGGTGAAGATCTACGACCAGGGCGTCGATAAGCTCGAGAGCGATGAGCTTCGGCGCAGCTACCGCGCCGGCGACATCCACAGCCCGCGTGTCCCGATGACCGAGGCGCTGCAGGTGGAGATGCGCCACTTCATCGAGTGCGTCCGCGAGGGCACCAAACCGCGAAGCGATGGCGAGGCCGGCCTCACCGTCGTTCGTGTGCTCGAGCTCGCGATGCGTTCCCTCCGGTCGGGTGGTGCGCGCGTCGCGTACCGGTTGGACGCCGTTCGGGCATGAGTCCAAGCGTGAAGTCGACCGTTCATCCGACGGCGATCGTCGGGCCGAACGTCCACCTCGGCGATGGAAGCGTCGTCGGCGAGTACGCGATCCTGGGACGCGCGCCGCGCGGCAAGAAGGAGGGCGAGCTCGAGCTCGTCATCGGCCCCGGCGCGGTGATCCGCCCGTTCACCACGATCTACGCCGGAACACGGATCGGCGCGCGCCTCCAGACGGGGCAGGGTGCGTCGATCCGCGAGGACAACGTCATCGGGGACGACGTCTCCGTCGGAACGCACGCGTCGCTCGAGTTCGGCAATCGGATCGGCTCGCGCGTGCGCGTCCATACCGGATGTTTCCTCGAGCTCACGCAGATCGACGACGACGTGTTCCTCGGGCCGCACGTGGTCTTCACCGACGACCCGCACCCGCAGTGCCCGGCGTATCTCGATTGCGTGAGGGGCGGCGTCGTGCGCCGCCGCGCGCGCATCGGAGGCAACAGCACGATCCTGCCGGGTGTGGAGATCGGCGAGGACGCGCTCGTCGGCGCGGGAAGCGTCGTGCGTCACGCGGTGCCGGCGCGGACGGTGTGGGCCGGGAATCCGGCGGTGCAGCTCAAGGAAGACATCCGCGACCTCGCGTGCTTCGTCGGCATCTACCCGCATGCCTACGCGTGGCTCAAGGACCTTCCAGAGCGGGTAAAGGCATGAAGGAGACGGAAGCGCCATGACCGCAGTCGCCACACAGGAGATCCCTCTCGTCGACCTGAAAGCGCAGTACGCCACGATCCGCGACGAAGTCCGCCGCGCGATCGACGAAGTCCTCGAAAGCATGCAGCTCACCATCGGGCCGAACGTCAAAGCGTTCGACCAGGAGTTCGCCTCCTACATCGGGACGAAACATTCGATCGGCGTCGGCAGCGGCACCGATGCTCTCCAACTCGCGATTCGCGCCTGCGGCGTTTCGAGCGGTGACGAGGTCATCACCGTGTCGCACACCTTCTTCGCGACCGTCGAGGCGATCCTGTACGCGAACGCGAGGCCCATCCTCGTCGAGGTCGACGAGAAGACGATGAACATGGACGCTGCCGCCGTCGCCGCGGCGATAACGCCGCGCACCAAGGCGATCATCCCGGTCCATCTCTATGGCCGAACCGTCGATCTGAAGCCCCTCCGCCAGATCGCGCAGGACCGCAACATCATGATCATCGAAGACGCCGCGCAAGCGCATGGCGCGCTTCTCGACGACGGCAAGAAGGCCGGCGCAGGGGGCCGCGTCAACTGCTTCTCGTTCTATTGCTCGAAGAACCTCGGCGCGTACGGCGAGGCAGGCAGCATCACGACCAACGACGATCGGCTAGCGGAGGAGCTCCGTGCGCTCCGCGAGCATGGACAGTCGACGCGCTACTACCACCCCGTTGTTGGATACAACGCGCGCCTCGACGAGATCCAGGCCGCCATCCTCCGGATCAAGCTCCGCCGGCTTCCGGAGTGGAACAAGCGCAGGCGTGAGTTGGCTCGCGCCTACGAGAAGCTTCTCACTGGCTCCGGCGTGATCACACCGGAGATCCCAAGTGGTGAGCGCCACGTGTTTTACGTCTATTGCATCAGGGTGCCCGGTGGCCGTCGGGACGATCTCCGCAAGTACCTGGGCGAGCGGGGCATCGGTACGCAGATCCACTATCCGGTCCCGATCCACCTGCAGCAGTCGGCGGAGTTCCTCGGCTATCGCAAGGGCGATCTGCCCGTGACTGAACGGCTTGCGTCGGAGGTCCTCTCGCTGCCGATGTACCCGGAGTTGACGGACGATCAGATCGACCGCGTCACGACGTCGATCCGTGAGTTCATGAAGGGCAATTGATCGGTCCGCGGAAATATCGCTTGGTGCCACGAGCACCCGGGGACACGTCTCCGGTCGATCCGAAGATCGCGGACGCGATGCGCAAAGCGGGAATGGATCCCGCTAAGTTCACGGTCGCGCCCTTCGAAGCTGGCGAGGCCGCGCCATCGATCGCGGCGATGTTCCCGTCCGGCGCCCGGCTCGAGCACACATTCGCGTTCGACACTTTGAACGGAGCGCTGAGCGCGATCGAACGCATCGTCGACGAGGACGTCGCGGCGCGGATCAGCCGGCAAGGCGGTGGGAAATGGGTCGTGGTATTCGACGCGCCTGCCGACCCGAACGTCCCCGGGAAGGGCGCCCACGAGCAGGTCGCAGGTCGCGTGTCGAATCTTGGGGGCGAGGACCGCGGATTCAGCCACCTGACGATGAACGTGACGAAAAAGGAGACCGAGCGAAGGACCGATCAGCAAAGCTGACGCTCGTTGTCCGCGCCGATGACCGATGACGAGCAACGCGACGCGCCCCGAGTCCGCGGGCGGGGCCTCGGAGCGATCAGGCGAGACCAACGCAGGATGAGGCCCCACCGTGACGCTGGCCTCGAAGTACTGCGCGCCGCTGGGACTATCGCGCTCTAGCACGGAGCGCTGATGCACCTAGATTCCGCACCAGTGGAATTCCTTCTCGTCCTCCCGGTCCCCGGCTCGTCCTACCGCGACCTTGACGAGTTCCGGCACCTGGAGGAGCGGGTCTCCCAGGCGCTCGGCGAGACCGCACGAGTGGACCGCCACGACGCCGGCGCGGGCGAGACCGACTTCCTCATCCTGACCAAGAAGCCTCTCGAGGCCTACGACGCGCTACAGGGCTTCGGCGATTTCGATGCGCGACCCGAGCTCCGCGCTGCATACGTCAAGAACGACAACGACGACTACGAAGTCTTCCAGCGCGAGGCGACCTTCCGCTTCCACATCGCATAACGGCTTCAACGTGCTGCTGCAGACGGACAAGGGGCTAGCTCGAGAGCTGGTGCCAGCCCCCGGACGTTCGACGACGGTGCCGCCGGTGACGCCGACAACCGAGCTCCCGCGCGGCTCGGAGGCCAGCGGCAAGTGACGCCAACTTGGTTGGCCCTGTCGCTTGCCCTCGGGAGCCTCGTTGCGTTCATTTACCTCAGCTCCGACCTGGTTGTCCTTCTCCGCGGGCCGGACGCAGTGGCGCCAGCGATCTTGCGACTCGCGCGGGCAGGCGATCGACGCATCGCAAAAGGATCGCTCCCGCACATCGCAATTACCGCGGGTGCGGCCGCGCTCTTCGTGCTCATACCGGCGCTATGCCTGTTGCTCCGCCGTTCGGAGATCGATGCCGTTGGTCAGTTTTTTCTGGCTGGCGGACTGATGGCTGCGGCAGTTTGGGGCGCAGCGCTGGCGATGGTCGCATCGCGAGGCGCGCGTCGACATCTGTAGTCCGGGGGGATGTCGGGCGCGATCGCAACGTTCAGTTCGTTCTTACGCCGTTCCGAGCCCCGAGTGGTGGACTGTCACGTTTGATTTTCAAGGCGACGAGACCGGGCAGAATCGCCGGCTGGAAAACAGGGACCATACCGCAGCGCGGCAAGCTCATTCCTCCGGGTCATTCTTCACGACCATGCGGTCGGCGCTGCGG
>Ga0207646_10002394_pt1 | contig 22126 bp, 20 predicted proteins | sample KBSK5502metaG_FD_184343 | JGI IMG/M metagenome (GOLD analysis project Ga0207646, IMG submission 184343) | Corn, switchgrass and miscanthus rhizosphere microbial communities from Kellogg Biological Station, Michigan, USA - KBS K5-50-2 metaG... | ecosystem: Host-associated > Plants > Roots >... | reverse complement strand
CGCGATCATCCGCAAGCTCATCGAGCTGAACAACGGCACCGGCGAGCCGGACGACATCGACCACCTCGGCAACCGCCGGGTGCGTGCCGTCGGCGAGCTGCTGCAGAACCAGTTCCGCATGGGTCTGATCCGGATGGAGCGCATCATCAAGGAGCGCATGACGATCTGCGACGCGGCCACCGTGACCGCGGCCAGCCTCATCAACGCGCGGCCGGTGGTGGCGGCGATCAAGGAGTTCTTCGGATCGAGCCAGCTGTCGCAGTTCATGGACCAGACAAACCCGTTGGCCGAGCTGACGCACAAGCGCCGCCTCTCGGCGCTCGGCCCCGGCGGCCTGTCCCGCGAGCGCGCCGGCTTCGACGTCCGCGACGTGCACCACTCCCACTACGGCCGCATCTGCCCGATCGAGACCCCGGAAGGTCCGAACATCGGCCTGATGGGCTCGCTGGCGACCTTCGCCCGGGTCAACGCGTACGGCTTCATCGAGACGCCGTTCCGCCGGGTGTACAGCACCGTGCCCGCCGACAAGGCCCACCGCGACACACTGGTCGGGCGGACGCTGCGTGAGGACGTGCTGGAGCCGGCCAACCGCAAGAACAAGCTGGCCAAGAAAGGCGACAAGCTCGACCGCGACATGGTCGAGGAGCTGGTCAAGGCCAAGGCGGGCGACGTGGCGATCAAGCCCTGGGTGTCCGACGAGGTGGAGTACCTCTCGGCCGACGAGGAGGACCACTTTGTCGTCGCGCAGGCAAATGCGCCGCTCGACAAGGACAGTCACTTTACGGAGGAGCGGACCACCGCCCGCACCAAGAATCTCTTCCTGGTGGCGGACGTCAACCGCATCGAGTACATGGATGTGTCGCCCAAGCAGACGGTCAGCGTGGCGACCGCGCTGATCCCGTTCCTGGAGCACGACGACGCCAACCGCGCCTTGATGGGATCGAACATGCAGCGCCAGGCGGTGCCGCTGGTCGTGACCGAGGCGCCGATCGTCGGCACCGGCATGGAGTCGGCCGCCGCCAAGGACTCGGGTGAGCTGATCGTGGCCCGGGTGGACGGCACCGTCGTGTCCTGCGCCGCCCCACCGCCGGCGGATTCGCCCGCGGCCAAGCTGGACAGTTTCAAGCGCGAGCTCGGCATCCTGCTGAAGCCGGACGACGGATCGGCCGAGCAGTGGTACCCCGTCCACAAGTTCGAACGCTCGAACCAGGGCACCTGCCTCTCGCAGCGGGTCATCGTCAAAGCCGGGCAGCACGTGACAGCCGGCACCGCGCTGGCGGACGGCCCGGCCACCTCGGAAGGGGAGCTGGCGCTCGGCCGCAACATCCTGGTGGCGTTCATGCCCTGGGAGGGCTACAACTACGAAGACGCGATCCTGATCTCCGAGTCGGTCGTGCGCGAGGACAAGTACACCTCGATCCACATCGAGGAGTACGAGATCGAAGCCCGCGACACCAAGCTGGGCCCGGAGGAGATCACGCGCGATATCCCCAATGTCAGCGATGAGACGCTGAAGAACCTCGACGAGCGCGGCATCGTCTACATCGGCGCGGAGGTCCACCCGGGCGACATCCTGGTGGGGAAGATCACGCCGAAGGGCGAGTCGGAGTTGAGCGCCGAGGAGCGCCTGCTGCGGGCCATCTTTGGTGAGAAGGCGCGCGAGGTGCGCGATTCCTCGCTGCGCGTACCGCACGGCGAGCGCGGCATCGTGGTCGATGTCAAGATCTTCAGCCGCGAAACCAAGGACGAGCTGGCGCCCGGCGTCAACCAGCTGGTGCGGGTCTATGTTGCCCAGAAGCGCAAGATCGCGCAGGGCGACAAGATGGCCGGCCGGCACGGGAACAAGGGCGTCATCGCCCGGATCCTTCCCGCCGAGGACATGCCTTACATGCCGGATGGCACGCCGGTCGAGCTGGTGCTGAACCCGCTGGGTGTGCCGAGCCGCATGAACCTTGGCCAGGTGCTCGAGACGCACCTTGGCTGGGCGGCGCACGCGCTGGGCTTGAAAGTCGCCACCCCCGTCTTCGACGGCGCGTCCGAGGAGACCATCGAGTCGGAGCTGGTGCGCGCTGGTCTGCCGGAGTCGGGCAAGATCACGTTACGCGACGGCCGCACCGGCGAGCAGTTTGACCACGAAGTGACGGTCGGCTACATCTATATGTTGAAGCTGGCCCACCTGGTCGAGGACAAGATCCACGCCCGGTCGACGGGTCCCTACTCGCTGGTGACACAGCAGCCGCTGGGCGGCAAGGCGCAGTTCGGTGGCCAGCGGTTTGGTGAGATGGAAGTCTGGGCGCTGGAAGCGTATGGCGCCTCGCACATCCTGCAGGAGATCCTGACGGTGAAGTCCGACGACATCGTGGGCCGCGTCAAGGCCTACGAGGCGATCGTCAAGGGCGAGAACACGCTGGAGGCCGGTATTCCGGAGTCGTTCCGGGTGCTGGTGAAGGAGCTCGAAGGCCTGGCGTTGGGTGTCGAGATCCAGTCCGACGGCGAGAAGCAGGTGATCCTGTCCGAAGACGACATGAGCGAGATGCCGCTCGACCTTGGCATCAACCTCGAACGCGATGAGATCGATGAGTCGGACCAATGGGCGACCGGCGCGCCACGGGCTGCGCAGAATCCCCTTGATTCTTTGAGGTAATCAATGACACTGAAACTAGAAAATTTCGACGCGCTGAAGCTCTCGCTGGCATCGCCCGAGACCATCCTCTCGTGGTCGCACGGCGAGGTGACCAAGCCGGAGACGATCAACTACCGCACCCTGAAGCCGGAGCGCGACGGCCTGTTCTGCGAGCGGATCTTCGGTCCGCAGCGCGACTGGGAATGCCACTGCGGCAAGTACAAGCGCTACCGCTACAAGGGGATCATCTGCGACAAGTGCGGCGTGGAGGTCACGCGCTCCAAGGTTCGGCGCGAGCGGATGGGGCACATCAAACTGGCCTCCCCGGTCAGCCACGTCTGGTACTTCAAGGGGATCCCGTCGCGGATGGGCTTGCTGCTCGACATGTCCCCGCGCAACCTGGAGAAGGTCCTCTATTTCGCCAACTACATCGTCACGCATATCGACGAGGACGCCCGCAAGGAGTACCTCTCGAAGTCCTCGCCGCAGCACAACGATCGCGTGATCAAGCTGCAGGAGGAGCGCGACGTTGCGATCAAGGAACTCAAGGATGACCTTGACCAGCGGATCAAGGCCAAGCAGGACGACACCAAGACCAAGAGCAAGGCGCTCGAGGAGTCGCTCGACGAAACCGTCGACGCGATGACGTCGCGCGCCAAGGAACTCGTCGACAAGATCAAGGCCCAGAAGGGCAAGAAGGCCGCGACCAACTTCACGATCGGCGAAGGGGATGACGAGCAAGTCATCATCGAGAAGGGCACCCTCTTCGAGGACAAGCTCGCCCGTGAGCTGCCCAAGCAGGTCGAGAAGAAAATCGACCAGGTCCAGGCCGCGACCAAGAAGCGCCAGCAGGAGCTCAAGAGCAAGTCTGACGAAGAGATCGCGAAGTGGCGTGAGGACTACGAGCAGAAGGCCGGCACGCTCAACGACCGGCTGAAGAAGGACACCGAGGGCCTCTCGGGCGATATCGAGTCGTCCAAGACCCAGTTGGACTCGCTCTACGTCAAGCAGCTGCTGTCCGACCAGGAGTTCCGCGAGTACACCGAGAAGTTCGGCAAGGTCTTCAAGGCGGGCATCGGCGCGCAGGCGATCCACGACCTCCTGGCGCGCATCGATCTACTGCAGGAGTCCGGCATCCTCCGCGAGGAGTCGAAGTCGACCTCCGGCCAGAAGCGGCAGAAGGCGATCAAGCGGCTCAAGGTGGTCGAGGCCTTCCGCAAGTCAGGGGCGTCGGCGACCTGGATGATCCTCGACGTGCTACCGGTCATCCCGCCGGAACTGCGCCCGATGGTGCAGCTGGACGGCGGCCGCTTCGCCACCTCCGACCTCAACGACCTCTACCGCCGCGTCATCAACCGCAACAACCGGCTGAAGCGACTCCTCGAGCTCGGTGCGCCCGAGATCATCGTGCGTAACGAGAAGCGGATGCTGCAGGAAGCCGTCGATGCGTTGATCGACAACGGCCGCCGCGGCCGGGCGATCACCGGCACCGGTAACCGCAAGCTGAAGTCGCTCTCCGACATGCTGAAGGGCAAGCAGGGCCGATTCCGCCAGAACCTGCTCGGCAAGCGTGTCGACTACTCGGGTCGCTCGGTCATCGTGGTCGGCCCCGAGCTGAAGCTGCACGAGTGCGGGCTGCCCAAGAAGATGGCGCTCGAACTCTTCAAGCCGTTCGTAATGCGCGAGCTGGTGAGCAAGGGCTACACGCAGAACATCAAGTCCGCGAAGCGGATGGTGGAGCGCGTCCGTCCGGAAGTGTGGGACGTGCTCGACGAGGTGATCAAGGAGCATCCGGTGCTCCTCAACCGCGCGCCCACGCTGCACCGTCTCGGCATCCAGGCCTTCATGCCGGTGCTGGTCGAGGGATCGGCGATTCAGATCCATCCGCTGGTATGCAGCGCCTTCAACGCCGACTTCGACGGCGACCAGATGGCCGTCCACGTCCCGCTCTTCAGCGGTGCCATCGCGGAAGCCAAGAACTTGATGATGTCGTCGAACAACATCCTGTCGGCATCGGATGGCCATCCGGTCATCAGCCCGACCCAGGATATCGTGCTCGGCACCTACTACCTGACCATGATCAAGGCCACGCCCAACGTCAAGGACCAGGAGCTGCCCACCTACGGCACGGCCGAGGAAGCGCTGCTGGCGCTCGACAACAAGCGCGTGCATGTGCAGCAGGAGGTGCGCGTCCGCATCGACGGCAAAATGGTCCGGACCTCGCCCGGCCGCGTGCTCTTCAACACCGTGCTCCCGATCGGCGTGCAGCCGGCGGAGGGCCACGGCGAGGCAATGGTCTACCAGAACGCCGTCTTCGACAAGAAGGCGCTACGGGCGATCGTCGCGGAGTGTTTCCGCCTTCACGGCAACGAACTGACCGCGCGGGTCGCCAATGACATCAAGCGGGTCGGCTTCGCCTACGCGACCAAGGCCGGGATCACGATCTCGGCAATGGACATCAAGACGCCGGCCGGCAAGGCCGCCATCCTCGCAGGCGCCGAAAAGAAGCTCGGCGATATCGACCTGCAGTTCCGGCGCGGCCTGATCACCGACGACGAGCGCTACACCCAGACGGTTGACCTGTGGACCACGGCGACGGAAGAAGTCACCGCCGCCACCATGAAGAGCTTCGACGCCCTTCACCCGGTGTTCATGATGGCCAACTCCGGCGCCCGAGGCAACATCCAGCAGATCCGGCAGCTGGCCGGCATGCGAGGCCTGATGGCCGACCCGACGGGCCGGATCATCGACCTGCCGATCAAGGCGAACTTCTCCGAAGGGCTGACCGTGCTCGAGTACTTCATCTCCACACACGGTGCCCGCAAGGGCCTGGCCGACACCGCGCTCCGTACGGCGGACTCGGGCTACCTGACCCGCCGGCTGGTCGACGTGGCCCAGGACGTCATCGTTCGCAGCGAAGACTGCGGCACGACCTCCGGCATCTGGGTGACCGAAATTTCGGAGGAACGCGCGCTGACCGAGCCGCTGTTCGAGCGGATCGCCGGTCGCGTGGCGGCCGCGGAGGTCCAGGACCCGACGACCCAGGCGGTGCTGGTCAAGGAAGGTGCCGAGATCAGCGACATCCAGGCGCGGCACCTGATCCAGGCTGGCGTGGCCCAGGTCAAGGTGCGGTCGGTACTCACCTGCCAGGCGCGCGAAGGTGTGTGCCGTCTCTGCTACGGCCGCAACCTGGCGACCGGCAAGCTGGTCGAGATCGGTGAGGCGGTGGGCGTTATCGCCGCCCAGTCGATCGGCGAGCCCGGGACCCAGCTCACCATGCGGACGTTCCACACCGGTGGCGTCGCGGGTACCGACATCACGCAAGGCCTGCCGCGTGTCGAGGAGTTGTTCGAGGCCCGCATCCCCAAGGGCAAGGCGATTATCTCCGAGATCGACGGCGAGGTGGAGATCATCCGCACCGAGACCGCTCGCAAGGTCAAGGTGACCTCGCGCGACGTCTACGACATCCCCTACATCCTGACGGACAAGATGCAGCCGCTCATCGAGTCGGGTGCAACCGTCCAGGAAGGGCAGGAAATCGCGAGGGGCGCCGGCGAGGACGGCCAGGAAAAGGTCATCACCTCACGCGCCTCGGGCGTGGCCCGCGTGGAGCGCAACCAGATCGTGATCCGGAGCATGGACGAGGAGTGGCGCGAGTACCCCATCCCGCACGGCTCTCGGGTCAATGTCCAGAGCGGGCAGAAGATCAAGGCCGGCCAGCAGATCACCGAGGGCTCGATCAGCCCGCAGGAGCTGCTGCACATTCTCGGACGCGAGGCGGTCCAGACCTACCTGGTCGACGAGGTCCAGAAGGTCTATCGCTCGCAGGGTGTCGACATCAACGACAAGCACATCGAGGTGATCATCCGGCAGATGATGCGGAAGGTCCGCGTCGACACCGCCGGCGACACCGACCTGCTGCCGGGCGAGATCGTCTCGCAGTGGGAGTACGAGGAAGCCAACGCCAAGGTGCTGGCCGAAGGTGGCGATCCGTCGGTCGCCCAGACCGTCCTGCTCGGCTTGATCAAGGCCGCGCTGAACACGGCGAGCTGGCTGTCGGCGGCGTCCTTCCAGGAAACGACCCGGGTGCTGACCGAGGCGGCGATCTCCGGCAAGGTCGACCGGCTCCGCGGTCTGAAGGAGAACGTGATCATCGGCAAGCTGATTCCGGCCGGCACCGGCCTCGACTACTACCAGAAGCTGCGCGAGGAGTCGTTCAAGATGTTCGCTGAGCTCCCGCAACCGGTTCCCGCCAGCAGCTAACGCGACCCGAGCACCGAGGGGCCACCCCGTTGGGTGGCCCTTTTCGTTTTCTTACTCTCCTGCCGCGCCTGCTCTGGCGAGCTCCCCTTTGGGCCGTATGACCTCGGTCCGAATGTGGGAGATGAACCAGCCGACGATATGCCGTAGACGGATGACGCGCGAGCGCGGATGGCCGCTGCGCGACAGGTCATGGGACTGGCCCTCGAAGCGGATCATTCTGACCTCGCGGCCGAGCAGCTTGAGCGCGGTGAATAGCTGCTCGCCTTCGGAAATCGGGCAGCGGAGGTCATGATCGCCGTGAAGGATCAGCAGCGGCGTGGTCATCCGCTCCACGTAGGTGATCGGCGAGCGCTCCATCAGGCGGTTCAAGTCCTTCCAGGGCACGGCGTCCATCGTGTCAATGGTGAGCATCCAGTCGAGGTCGCCGGTGCCAAAGATCGAGGCCAGGTTGCTCACGCACCGCATCGTGACGGCCGCCTTGAACCGATCGGTGTGGCCGATGATCCAGTTCGTCATATAGCCGCCATAGCTGCCGCCGCCGACGCCGAGACGGTCCGGGTCGACCCAGCCCTTCAAGACCGCGGTGTCGAGCCCGGCCATGACGTCCTGAAAATCTTTGCCACCCCAATCGCCGTTGACCGCCGCCGAGAAGGCTCGGCCGTACCCGGCGCTGCCGCGGGGATTGGTGAACAGCACCGCGTAGCCGTGCGCAACCAGGAGCTGGAATTCGAAGAAGAAGCTCCAGCCGTACATGGCCATCGGCCCGCCGTGGATCTCGAGTATGGCCGGAGGCTTCTCTCCCTCCCTCGCTTGCGGGGGAGGGCCGGGGTGGGGGCCTGGTCTCATGATCCACCCCTGGATGTCCCAACCATCCGCGCCCTTGTAGGTGAACTCCTCGGGGGCCGCCAGCTTAACATCGCGAAATAGCGACGCGTTCATTTCCGTGAGCCGCACATCCCGGCGGCCGCCGGCCATTTCCTGAACGTAGAGGTCGCCTGGCGTTGCCGGGTCGGAGCTGGCGAACGCAATCCGCCGGCGGTCGCGGTCCATGGTCAAGGCGTAGACCCGTCGCCGCCCGTCGACGACGGCGCGCGGCGTCCCGCCCTGTGATGGGATGGCGTAGACGAGCGTCGAGCCGCGCCCGGCTGCCTGCGAATAGATCTCTTTGCCATCGGTCGACCAGGCCAGGCGCCCGCCGTGGCCCACGCGTTGGTCGTCGATCGCGCTGTCGGAAAATGTCGGCGCGAAATCGTCGGTGAGTTTGCGCGCCGTACCGGGCGTGTCAACGTCGGCGACCATCAGATCCGTGTAGCCGTCGTCGTGGCGGCGTTTCGACGCCGCGAAGGCGACGTGACGTCCATCCGGCGACCAGGCCGGCGGCCCCGCGTAGACCGTCTCGTCCGTCAGGCGGCTGAGTCGTTTGGATGGCAGATCGAGAAACCAGACATCGTTGGCTGGCCAGCTCCATCGCTCAGCGGTCCGGTCCGAGGTGAAGGCGATCCGTCGGCCGTCCGGCGAGACGTCGGGCGAGCTGTCGTCCCAGTCGCCGTCGGTCAGCTGCTCAGGATCGCCGCCGCTGCTGGGAATCCGAAACAGATGCGACCGGCGCTCGTAGATCCAGCCCCTGCCATCGAGCCGATTCCAGAGCTGGTCGATGGTCCGCACCGCCGGCACTCGTTTCTCATCCAGCTGGGCATCCGCCGCCTCCGTATCGTCCGGCCGACCGACCTCCGCGGTGAAGATGATCGTCGCGCCATCCGGTGACCAGGTGGGCTCACCGGCGCCGTCCCGGAGCCAGGTCAGCTGATGGGCTTCGCCGCCATCGGCCGGCAGGACCCACAGTTGCGGCTTCCCGACGCCGCGCTCTCGTTCCTCCTTGTTCTTGGGTTTCACCTCGCCCACCGGACCCCGCACGAAGGCCAGCGCCCGGCCGTCCCGTGACCACCGCGGGCTGGAGTCGTTGTCGCCGGCGGTGTAGCGGCGGGGCTCGCTGCCACCAGTTGCGGCGGCCACCCAGATCGAGCGGTGATATTCATAGGTCCCCCGGTCGATCTCGGCGACCACGTAGGCGATCCGCTCGCCGTCCGCAGTGATTTGCGGATCCTCAACCAGCTTGATGGCGTAGAGATCTTGCGGCTCCAGTCGACGTGTCATTGGCTCCCTCCCGAATTGGTGGCGACGACGTTTCAGGCTAGCAGGCCCACCGGCCGATCGGCCGTTGTACTGGGGTGCTCGTACGTCGCGGCGAGGCGCTGCCGCTCGTCCTGCTGGGAATCCCGAGCGCGGCGGTTGGCTGGCAGATCGCCCGCACCTGGGGACTCCCGGGTTGGCTTCCGGCGATCCTCGTCGGTCTCCTCGCCATCCTCGTCCTGGCATCCGTGGCCCGGCCGGGCCTCAAAGAGCTCGCCGCCACCGGCGCGGTGGTCGGGCTCTATGGCCTGCCGATCCTGGGTGCGATCGTGCGGTGGCGCCTGGTCCCAGGCCCGACGGCGCTGATCGGCGATGGCGCCTACCAGATCCAACTGGCCCGCAACCTGCTGATGGCCGGCATCGATCCCTACGGGCACGACTACACCGGCAGCGGCCTCGAGCGGGCGCCCTGGGGTCAGCCCTTTCCCAATCCGGCCCTGCATCATCTCGACTACTGGCCGGGGACGATTGTCCTGCCGCTTCCGATCCAGGCGGCCTTCCAGTTCGTGACCGGCTGGTGGGATGAGCGGATCTGGCTGCTGCTCGCCGGTGTGGCCGTCTTCATCCTGCTGCGGTGGCTGCTTCCAGGCCCCGCCGGCCGCATCGCCACGGTCGCCTTTTTCTTGATCCCTGGCCACAGCCTGCTGGCGGTGTTGGGGGACAACGACCTGCCGATGATCGGCTTGCTGCTGGTTGCGACCCTGGCGATTGGGCGGAGGCGCTTCGCGCCAGCCGCGATTGCCATCGGGCTCGCGATCGCGACCAAGCAGACGGCGCTGATCGCGCTCCCCGTCCTGGTCGCCTGGGGCTTCGCCAACGGCATCACCTGGCGATCGCTGCCCCGTTACGCCAGCCTTGCTGTCCTCCCGGTGCTGGCGTTCGTCGCACCATTCGTCGCCTGGAACGCGCCCGCCTTCGTGCGCGACACCGTCCTGTACAACGTCGGAAGCGGCAGCGAGGTTTACCCGATCCAGGGGATCGGGCTCTCGAGCTGGCTGCTGCAAACCGGCATCATCCACGGCGCCCGCGACGGCTTCCCCTTCCTCGCGATCCAGCTGCCGCTGGTGATCCTGGCCTGGGTCGTCGCCTGGCACTGGCTCCCGCAGCACCGGCTCGCCGGCGACGCCCTCTTCTGGATGGGTCTTGCCTTCTTCGTCTTCCTCTTCACCAATCGCTTCGCCCAGCCGACCTACCTCCTGCTCGCCGTCGAGCTGATGGCGGTGGGCCTGGTCGGTCGCCTGGCGGCGGCCCGGCCAACGTCCGCCGGCGTCGACCTCGCCGCGGCAGCCGCATGAGCCAGCTGATCGGCTAGAGTCGGGGTCGTGCCCCTTCGCTGGCAGAACATCGTGGTCGATTGCCACGACCCCGAGCGGGTCGCCCGCTTCTGGAGCCAGGCGCTCGGGCTACCCCTGCAGGGTCCCCACGATGGCGAATGGTGGTTGGAACCGGGCGGCGACCATCCGGACCTCCTGTTTCTCGAGGTTCCCGAAGCCAAGTCGGTCAAAAACCGGGTTCACCTCGATCTGCGGCCTGACGACCAGGCCGCCGAGGTGCGGCGGCTCCTCGCCCTGGGGGCGCGCCACGTCGACATCGGGCAGGGGGACGTGAGCTGGGTGGTCCTGGCGGACCCGGAAGGCAACGAGTTCTGCGTGCTACAGCCCCGCCCCGCGCCAGCGGGTTGACACCGGCGCGCCAGCGGCCGTAGAATAGCGCTTCGCGCCCGAAAACTCGGGCGAGGTTACGGCATGCCCACCATCTCACAGTTGATCCGCTCCGGCCGCAAGCCGCTGGTGAAGAAGACGAAGGCACCGGCGCTGCAAGGCTCCCCGCAGAGGCGGGGCGTCTGCGTGCGCGTCTATACCACCACGCCCAAGAAGCCGAACTCGGCGCTTCGGAAGGTCGCGCGTGTGCGCCTGACTTCCCGCCAGGAGGTCACCGCCTATATCCCGGGGATCGGGCACAACCTCCAGGAGCACTCGGTGGTCCTGATCCGCGGCGGCCGCGTCAAGGACCTGCCCGGTGTCCGCTACCACGTGGTCCGCGGCACCCTCGACACGGCCGGCGCCAAGGGGCGCAAGCAGGGCCGTTCGAAGTACGGCGCCAAGCGCGAAAAGGCAAAGAAGGCCTAGCATGCCGCGGCGGCCGCGAATTCACAAGCATGTCATCCTGCCCGACCCCGTGTACACACACGAGGGCGTAGCCAAGTTCGTCAACGTCGTGATGCAGCGGGGTAAGCGGAGCACGGCCGAGAAGGTCGTCTACGGCTCCCTGGACCGCATCCGGAAGGTGGCCAAGAAGGACCCGATCGAGGTCTTCGACGCGGCGCTCAAGAACGCCACCCCGGTGCTGGAGGTCAAGCCCCGCCGGATCGGGGGCGCCACCTACCAGGTTCCGGTCGAGATCCGGCCGGACCGGCGCTCGGCGCTGGCCCGTCGCTGGATCGTGCGTTACGCCAGGGCCAGATCTGGGAAGAGTATGCAGGAGAAGCTCGCCGGCGAGCTGATGGACGCCGCTAACGGGGTGGGGGCGACGATCAAGCGGCGGGAAGAGACGCACAAGATGGCTGAGAGCAACAAGGCCTTCAGCCACTTCAGGTATTAGGAATTGGCAGAAACAAAAATGGCTCGGACTTACGCACTCGACAAGGTACGGAACATCGGCATCATGGCCCACATCGATGCCGGGAAGACGACCACGACCGAACGCATCCTCTTCTATGCGGGACGGATCCACAAGATGGGTGAGGTGCACGACGGCGCCGCCACCATGGACTGGATGGTCCAGGAGCAGGAGCGAGGGATCACGATCACCTCGGCGGCCACGGTCGCCAACTGGCGCGGCCACCGGATCAACATTATCGACACACCCGGACACGTAGACTTTACGGTCGAGGTCGAGCGCAGCCTGCGCGTCCTCGACGGTGCGGTCGCGGTCTTCGACGCTGTCGCCGGGGTCGAGCCCCAGTCCGAGACGGTCTGGCGTCAGGCCGACCGCTACGAGGTCCCGCGGATCGCCTTCATCAACAAGATGGACCGCATGGGGGCCGACTTCTTCGCCGCCTGGAAGTCGATCCGGGAGCGGCTCGGCGCCAACGCCGTCCCGATCCAGCTGCCGATCGGCAGCGAGGAGAAGTTCGAGGGCGTCGTCGACCTTATTAATAAGGTCGCGATCACCTATACCGACGACCTGGGCACCACGATCGAGACCGAAGAGGTCCCGGCCGAGATGCGGGAGCAGGTCGAGCTCTACCACAAGCAGCTGGTCGAGGCGGTCGCCGAGTTCGACGACGTCCTGCTGCAGAAGTACCTGGACGACAAGCCGATCGCCGGCCCCGAGATCGTGGCCGCCATCCGTAAGGGCACCATCGCGAACCGCTTCGTGCCGGTGCTCGCCGGCGCCGCGCTGCGCAACCGCGGGGTCCAGCCGATGCTGGACGCCATCGTGGACTTCCTGCCCTCGCCGCTGGACAAGCTCGGCGTGGAGGGGATCAACCCCAAGAGCAACGTCACCGAACGGCGCAAGCCGGCCGACAACCAGCCCTTCGCCGGACTCGCGTTCAAGATCGCGACCGATCCCTACGTTGGCAAGCTGACCTTCTTCCGCGTCTACGCGGGTACCCTGAAGTCCGGCTCCTACGTCTGGAACGCGACCCGCGGCACCAAGGAGCGGGTCGGCCGCATCCTGCAGATGCACGCCAACCATCGCGAGGAGATCCCCGAGGTCTACGCCGGCGATATCGCGGCGGCCATCGGGCTGAAGCAGACCACGACAGGCGACACCCTGGCGGACGAGAACAATCCCATCCTGCTCGAGTCGATCGTCTTCCCCGACCCGGTCATCAGCGTGGCGATCGAGCCGCGCACCAAGGTGGACCAGGAGAAGATGGGCCAGGCGCTGGCCAAGCTCGCCGAGGAAGACCCGACCTTCAAGGTGCGCACCGACGAGGAGACCGCCCAGACCATCATCTCCGGGATGGGCGAGCTGCACCTCGAGATCATCGTCGACCGCATGCTGCGCGAGTTTGCGGTCGACGCCAACGTCGGCAAGCCACAGGTCGCCTATCGCGAGACCATCAAGCGCAAAGCGCACGGCGTCGGTCGCTTCATCCGACAGTCGGGTGGTCGCGGCCAGTACGGCCATGCGGAGATCAACATCGAGCCGAACGAGCCCGGCAAGGGCTTCGAGTTCGTCGACAAGATCGTGGGCGGATCGATCCCCAAGGAGTACCACTCCGCGGTCGAGAAGGGCATCATCGAAGCCCTCAACAGCGGCGTGCTGGCTGGCTATCCCGTCGTCGACGTCAAGGCCACCCTGGTCGATGGCTCGTACCACGAGGTCGACTCCAACGAGATGGCGTTCACCATCGCCGGTTCGATGGCGGCCAAGGACGGCATGCAGAAAGGCCAACCCACGCTGCTCGAGCCGATCATGAAGGTCGAGGTCGTCATGCCCGAGGAGTTCATGGGCGAGATCCTCGGCGACCTGTCGTCGCGGCGTGGCCAGATCCTGGGCATGGAAGGCCGGGCCACCATGCAGGTGGTGCGCGCCTACGTGCCGCTGGGCAACATGTTCGGATATGCCACCGACCTGCGGTCCAAGACCCAGGGTCGCGCCGTCTACAGCATGGAATTTCATCACTACCAGGAAGTCCCGAAGTCAATCGCGGAAGAGATCGTCGCAAAGTCAAGAGCCTAGAGGAGGACGTTAAGAAGGAGTAACAATGGCGAAGAAGAAGTACGAGCGCACCAAGCCGCACGTGAACGTGGGAACCATCGGTCACATCGACCATGGCAAGACCACCTTGACCGCGGCCATCACCAAGATCCTGTCAAAGAAGGGATTCGCTGAATTCCGCTCCTTCGACTCGATCGACAACGCCCCCGAAGAGAAGGCCCGCGGCATCACGATCGCGACCGCGCATGTCGAGTACGAGACGGAGAAGCGTCACTACGCGCACGTCGACTGCCCGGGGCATGCCGACTACATCAAGAACATGATCACCGGCGCCGCGCAGATGGACGGTGCCATCCTGGTCGTCGCGGCGACTGACGGGCCGATGCCGCAGACACGCGAGCACATCCTGCTGGCGCGCCAGGTCGGCGTGCCGCGGATCGTCGTCGCCCTCAATAAGGTCGATGCGGTCGACGATCCCGAGATCCTGGAGCTGGTCGAGCTCGAGGTCCGCGAGCTGCTCTCCAAGTACGAGTTCCCTGGCGAAGACATCCCGGTCGTGAAGGTCTCGGCGCTCAAGGCGCTCGAGGGCGACCCCCAGTGGGAAGACTCGATCACGAAGCTGATGGACGCGGTCGACAGCTACATCCCGGTTCCGGAGCGCGCCCTGGACAAGCCGTTCATGATGCCGATCGAGGACGTGTTCTCGATCGAAGGTCGTGGCACGGTGGTCACCGGCCGCATCGAGCGCGGCCAGGTCAAGGTCAACGAAGAGGTCGAGATGGTCGGCATCAACGACACTCGCAAAACGGTCGTGACCGGCGTCGAGATGTTCCACAAGCTGCTGGATTCCGGCCAGGCCGGCGACAACGTCGGCTGCCTGTTGCGCGGCATCAAACGCGAGGAGGTCGAGCGCGGCCAGGTGCTGGCCAAGCCCGGCTCGATCAAGCCGCACACCGAGTTCGAGTCGCAGGTCTACGTCCTGACCAAGGAGGAGGGCGGCCGGCACACGCCGTTCTTCAAGGGCTACCGTCCGCAGTTCTACGTGCGGACCACCGACGTGACCGGTGAGATCGAGCTGCCCGAGGGCACCGAGATGGTGATGCCGGGCGACAACATCGCCATGAAGATCAAGCTCATCACCCCGATTGCCGTCGAAGAACAAATGCGCTTCGCCATCCGCGAGGGGGGCCGCACGGTCGGCTCGGGCGTGGCAACCAAGGTGATCAAGTAAGTCGTGGCCCAGAAGATCCGCATCCGGCTGAAGGCCTACGATCACCGCGTCCTCGACCAGGCCGCGGACAAGATCGTGGAGACCGCGCGGCGTACCAATGCGTCGACGGCCGGTCCCATCCCGCTGCCGACCGAGATCAACAAGTGGACCGTGATTCGGTCGCCGTTCATCGACAAGGACTCGCGTGAGCAGTTCGAGATGCGGACCCACAAGCGGATCATCGACATCCTCGACCCGAATCCAAAAGTCGTGGACGCGCTGATGCGGCTCAACCTGCCGTCGGGCGTCAACATCGAAATCAAGCTCTAGCGATGGCGACGAAAGGGCTGCTGGCCAAGAAGATCGGGATGACCCAGGTGTTCACCGACAAGGGTGAGCTTCTGCCAGTCACCGTGCTCGAGGCCGGCCCCTGCGTCGTGATCGCGCTGCGAGCCATTCAAAAAGATGGCTACGGCGCGGTCCAGCTCGGCTTCGGCGAGGCCAAGGAAAAGCAGCTCAACAAGCCGGCCGCGGGCCACTTCAAGAAGGCCGGGGTCGCGGCCCATCGCCACGTGCGCGAGATCCGCCTCAAGGCCGACGCCAGCTATGAAATCGGCCAGGCGCTAAGGGCCGACCTCTTTTCGGCTGGTGAGTGGGTCGACGTCACCGGCACCACCAAAGGCAAAGGCTTCTCGGGCCAGCACAAGCGGCACCACTTCGGCCGCGGCCCGGTGACGCACGGCTCCCACAACATCAAGCAACCGGGCTCGATCGGCTCATCCTCGACACCGTCGCGCGTGTACAAGGGGATGCGGATGGCCGGTCAGCTGGGGAATTCGCAGCGCACCACCAAGCACCTGAAGGTGGTGCGGGTGGACCTCGACCGCAACCTGCTGCTGGTCAACGGCGACGTGCCTGGCCACAAGAACAGCGTCGTCCTGGTTTCGGACTCGACGCGCCAGCCCAAGGGGAAGAAATAGTGGCAGCCACTGAGAAGGCATCGGCCACGGTCTACGACCGCGAGGGGAAGGAGAGCGGCCACCTGGATCTGCCAGAGGGCATCTTCAACGCCCCGGTCAACGCCGCCGTGCTCCACCAGGCGGTGAAGCGCCAGCAGGCGAACGATCGCCAGGGTACGCACCAGACCAAGACCCGCGGCGACGTCTCCGGCGGTGGCAAGAAGCCCTGGAAGCAGAAGGGCACCGGGCGCGCCCGCCAGGGCAGCACGCGTGCCCCCCAGTGGCGCCACGGCGGCGTCGTCTTCGGCCCGCACCCGCGCAGCTACGAGGAAAAGATGCCGCGCAAGCAGCGACGAATGGCCTTGCGCGTCGCGCTCTCCGTGAAGTCGCAGGAGGGTGCGGTGCGGGTGGTCGAGGAGATCGTGCTGGAAGCCCCCAAGACCAGCGTGGTCGCCAATCTCTTCGATCAGCTCGGCGCCGGGGCCCGGACGCTCTTCGTCATCCCCGAGCACGACCTGATGCTGGAGAAGTCGGCGCGCAACCTGGCCGGCGTCAAGACCATCCTGGCGACCAACCTCAATCCCACCGACGTGTTGATCGCCGACACGCTGATCTTCACCCGCTCCGCGCTCATCCAGATCGAGGAGTGGTTGTCGTGAGAGCCCCTGTCCAAGTGGTCCAGCGTCCGCTCATCAGTGAAAAGAGTTACGCCGCGATGGCGACCGGCAAGTATCTGTTCCGCGTCCATCCCAAAGCGACCAAGACGGAGATCGCGCTGGCGGTCGCCGACGCTTTCAAGGTAGAGGTGGTCGCCGTCAACACCATGCATGTCCGCGGCAAGGAACGCCGGCGGGGAAAGACGCACGGCTTTCAGTCGAACTGGAAGAAGGCCGTGGTCACGCTCGCCGAGGGTCAAAAGATCGAAAGCATGTTCCAGGGTGTCTGATCCATGCCACTGAAGAAATACAAGCCCACCTCGCCCGGCCGCCGCTTCATGTCGGTCAGCGCGTTCGACGACCTGACCAAGGGCAAGAAGGCGGAGAAGCGGCTGCTGGTCTCGATGAAGACCGATGCCGGCCGCAACGCCCAGGGCAAGATCACGGTTCGTCACCAGGGTGGCGGGCACCGCAAGTTGTACCGGATCATCGATTTCAAGCGCAACAAGCTGGGCATCCCGGCGACCGTCGCCGCGGTGGAGTACGACCCCAACCGCAGCGCGCGGATCGCGCTGCTGCACTACGCCGATGGCGAGAAGCGCTACATCCTGGCGCCGGTGGGCCTGACCGTCGGTGACAAGGTGGTGAGCGGACCGGAGGCGGACATCCGGCCCGGCAACGCGCTGCCGCTGGCCGACATCCCGCTGGGCAGCACGGTGCACAACATCGAGCTCAAGCCCGGGCGCGGCGGCCAGGTGGTGCGCTCTGCCGGCATGTCGGCGCAGCTGCTCGCTCGTGAGGGCGATTACGCGCAGATCAGGATGCCGTCCGGTGAAGTCCGGCGGATCGCCGTGATCTGCTACGCCACCATCGGCCAGATCGGCAACGTCGAGCACGAGAACGAGAACGTCGGCAAGGCGGGCAAGAGCCGCTGGCGGGGCAAGCGCCCGTCGGTCCGTGGCATGTCGATGAACCCCTTCGACCATCCGCACGGCGGCGGTGAGGGACGCTCCGGCGCCGGCGGCCATCCGCAGACGCCCTGGGGCAAGCCGACGCTCGGTTACCGGACGCGGCGCAACAAGAAGACGGCGAACATGATCGTCCGACGCAGACCACCCAAGCGGAAGAGTAAGGGCTAAAACATGTCACGTTCAACCAAGAAAGGACCGTTCGTTCATCCGTCACTGATGAAGAAAGTCGTGGCGATGAACCAGCAAAAAGAAAAGAAAGTGATCAAGACCTGGTCGCGGGACTCGAGCGTCTTCCCCGAGATGGTGGGACACACGCTCGCGATCCACGACGGGAAGAAGCACGTGCCGATCTTCATCACCGAGAACATGGTTGGACACCTGCTGGGCGAGTTCGCGCCAACGCGGCGCTTCCGCGCTCACGGGCACCACACGGAAAAGACCACCGCTCTCAAGTAATCATGGAAGTACAAGCCAAGGCCAAATGGGTAAGGACGTCACCTCGCAAGGTGCGGCTGGTTGCGCGCACGCTGCGCAATCTGCCCGTATCCGAAGCACTGGTCGCTTGCTCCTTCATGCCGAAGTCGGCGGCGCGTGACGTCGCCAAGGTGATCCGCTCGGCACAGGCGAATGCGGAGAACAACTTCAACCTGGTCAGAGACGATCTGGTGATCAAGGACATTCGGGTTGAGCCGGGTCCGATGTTGAAGCGCGGCCAGCCGCGCGCCATGGGTCGGCTCTTCAGCATCTTCAAGCGCACCAGCCATATCACGGCCATCGTCGAAGACCGGCCGGGCGCGGTCCGGCGGCGCACCGCCGCCCTGCCGCGGGCGCCTCAGCCGGCCGCGCGCCCCTCGCCGACCGCCGGCGCTGCGGCTGCCGCACGGGCCGCCGCCGCGAGCGAACCAGCCACCACCGAATCGGACGAGCGCGAGGCGCCGAGGCGGCGCCGCTCCCGGAGCGAGACCAAGTCCGAGGCGTCAAAGCCGGCCGAAGCGGGTAAGAAGACTGAGGCCAAAAAAGCCGACAAGAGCCCGCAGGCAAAGACGACAACCGCCAGAGCCGAAGGCAAAACCAAAGACCAGGACAAAAACAAAAAACAGGACAAGAAGGGCAAATAGTTGGGACACAAAGTTCACCCGAACGGCTTCCGGCTGGGCGTCTACCGTAACTGGGAGGCGAAGTGGTTTGCTCCCGACAAGGAGTATAAGCCGCTGCTGCTTGAGGACGTCCGTCTCCGCCGGATGCTGCTGGCCCGTCTCAAGAATGCGGGGGTGGCCCGAATCGAGACCGAGCGCTCGTCGTCGGCGCTGACGATCACGCTGCACACCGCCAAGCCCGGCATCGTCATCGGAAAGGGTGGGACCAGCGTCGACCAGCTTCGCGACGAGCTGGAGAAGACCACCGGCAAACGCGTCCGGGTGACGATTCAGGAGATCAAGAAGCCGGAGCTCAGCGCCCAGCTGGTGGCGGAGAACGTCGCCGCCCAGCTGGAGAAGCGCATCGCCTTCCGGCGGGCGATCAAGCAGTCACTGATGAAGACGATGCGCGCCGGTGCGCAGGGCGTGAAGATCCGGGTCCGGGGTCGTCTCGGCGGTTCGGAGATGGCCCGTGTCGAGTGGAACCGCGAGGGTCGCGTGCCGCTTCACACCCTGAAGGCCGACATCGACTTCGGTCAGACCGAAGCCAAGACGACCTTCGGACGGATCGGCGTTTCGGCCTGGGTCTACACCGGCAACTTCCCGACCGAGGCACCGCCCAAGCCGGCGGCCGCCGTCGAGGAGCCGGTCGATGCCGGCATCCTGGTGGCTGACGTGCCGTCGCCGCTAGCGGAGCTGGTGCAGGCGGTCGTCGCCCCGACACCGGTGGCCGTCGAAGCTGCTGCGGCCCCCGCGCCGGTCGCGATCGCCGAGGTACCGGCCGCCAAGCCGAAGCGCGCCAGCCGGACGACCAAGGCAACCACCGCCGCCGACGGTGGTGGCCAGACGCCGGCACCCAAGCGCACCACCCGCGCCCGTGCCACGACAACCGAGAAGCCAGCCGCACCAAAGACCCCGCGTGCGCCCCGCGCCGCGAAGAAGAAGGACGAGTAAGGAACAGTTATGTTGCTCCCAGCCCGCGTCAAATATCGCAAGCTCCATCGAGGCCGCCGGACCGGCGTCGCCACCCAGGGCAACGACCTGGCCTTTGGCGAGTTCGGCCTGCAGGCCTCCGAAGCGGCCTGGATGACGAACCGGCAGATCGAGGCGGCCCGCCGAGTGATGACGCGCTTCGTGCGTCGCGGTGGCAAGGTCTTCATTCGCGTCTTCCCCGACAAGTCGGTTACCAAGAAGCCGGCCGAGACCCGCATGGGTAGCGGCAAGGGCGCCCCCGAAGGCTGGGTGGTCGTCATCAAGCCGGGACGCGTCCTTTTCGAGATGGGCGGTGTGACCCCGGAGATGGCCAAGCGGGCCTTCCAACTGGCCGCCTACAAGTTGCCGATGCGAACCCGCACGCTCGGGATCAAGTCGGGCGTCAAGGCGGCCGCCGACGTGAAGATCAAGGGCCCGGCCGAGCTGAAGCCGGGAGAGGTGGCGGAAGGTGGGATTCCCGGCGCCATCGCCGGCGTGCCGGCGGTTGCCGCCGGAGCCGCAGCGAAAGGTCCGAAAGCCGCCCCCGGCGCGGCGCCGTCGATCAAGGCCGCACCTGGCGCGGCTCCGAAAGCTGCTCCTGGCGCTGCCCCCAAGGCCGCCGCGGCGGCCCCGGCCAAACCGGCCAAGGGTGGTGGCAAGAAATGAAGATGAAAGATCTCCAGGGCTTGTCGATGCCCGACCTGCAGAAGAAGCTCAAGGACTCCCGTCAGGAGCTGTTCAACCTGCGCTTCCAGATGGCGACCGGCCAGCTGCAGAACCATCGCCAGATCCGGCACGTGCGCGAGGACCTGGCCCAAATTCTGACCACGATCCATCTGACCGAGCGCAACCCGGAGCTGGCCGTCGCCCCCGAGGCGCCGGCGCCCAAGGCACGGCGTCGCCGTGCTGGTGAGGAGAAGGCATGACCGACCAACAGGAAACGATCGATCGCGCCATGCGCAAAACGCGGACCGGCACCGTCATCAGCGACAAGATGGATAAGACCGTGATCGTCCGCGTCCAGACCCTCAAGGAGCACTCCAAGTACAAGAAGCACATTCAGCAATCGACCAGGTTCAAAGCACACGACGAGCAGAACCAGTGCAAGGTCGGCGACCAGGTAAAGATCATGGAGACCCGGCCGCTCTCGCACGACAAGCGCTGGCGGGTCGTGGCCATTGTGGAGAAGGCGAAATAGCCGTCGTCATGGTGCAGCAAGAGTCGCGGTTGAAGGTGGCGGATAACACGGGAGCGCGCGAGATCCTGGTGATCCGGGTCATGGGTGGCCACTATCGCAAGTACGCCTCCATCGGCGACGTCATTACCGCCGCGGTCACGGTGGCGACCCCAGGCGGCCAGGTCAAGAAGAGCGAGGTGGTCAAAGCCGTCGTCGTGCGAACCTCGCGCGAGTTCCGCCGGACCGACGGTTCGACCATTCGATTCGACGAGAACGCGGCCGTAATCCTCGGCCCGCAGAACAACCCGCGCGGCACCCGCATCTTCGGGCCGGTGGCGCGCGAACTTCGCGACAAGAACTTCATGAAGATCGTTTCCCTGGCACCGGAGGTTTTATAAGGTCATGAGCAGGCTTCATCTCGACATTCATCGCGACGATACCGTACAGGTGATGTCCGGCAAGGACCGTGGCAAGCGCGGCGTCGTGGTTCGTACCGTGCCCACCTCGGGCAAGATCGTGGTCAAGGGCGTCAACATCCTGAAGCGTCATCGGAAAGCGAACCAGGAGAAGGGTGGCACCAAGGTGATCCAGGGCGGCATCGTCGACTTCGAGTCGCCGCTCGATTATTCGAACGTGATGCTCGTCTGCAACAAGTGTGACAAGCCCACCCGCATCCGCAAGACGGTGCTCCCGAATGGAAAGAAGGCGATCGTGTGCGTGAACTGCGGCGAGATCTACGAGCGCGTGAGAGAGAACGTATGAACGTTGCCGCTAACTCGAAAAGCACGAGCAGCGCCGCCAAGGCGAAAGGCGTGAAGCCCGCCGCCAGCCCGAAGGGTCCGAGCGTGGTCGCCAGCCCGGCGGGGACGGAGCTCCGCTTGCGGCAGCGCTACCAGGCCAAGATCGTCCCGGCGCTGATCCAGCGTTTTGCCTACATCAACGCCCTGCAGGTGCCCCGCCTGGTGAAGGTGGTGGCGAACATCGGGATCGGCGAGTCGATCTCCAACCCCAAAGCGTTGGATGCCGCCACCGCCGATCTGAAGAAGATCACCGGCCAGCAGCCGGTGGTGATGAAATCACGGAAGGCGATCGCGAACTTCAAGCTGCGGGCCGGCCTGCCGATCGGCATCAAGGTGACATTGCGTGGGGCGCGGATGTACCAGTTCGTTGACAAGCTGATCTCAGTCGGGCTGCCCCGAATCCGCGACTTCCGCGGCATCTCGCCGACCAGCTTCGACGGCCACGGCAACTACACGCTTGGCCTTCGCGAGCAGCTCGTCTTTCCCGAGATCGAG